>TBL_comb47_HYPODRAFT_10004611_pt1 | contig 15755 bp, 12 predicted proteins | sample TroBogypolimnion_40_FD_10682 | JGI IMG/M metagenome (IMG submission 10682)
TTCGCGGGCTCGACGGCCTTCGCAGACGTCTTCGAGCCGGACTTGCCCGATTTGCCGGACGGCGCCTGCCAGCCGGGAATGATGAGCTCCATGCCCGGGCGGATCTTCGCCGGGTCGGAAATGTTGTTGGCCGTGGCGATCTCGCCCATCTTGACCTGATATTTGCGGGCGATGGCGCCGAGTGTCTCGCCGGGTTTGACGATGTGCTTCACGGAATCCGCCGGACCCTTCGGCGCCGCGGCGACGTCGGCGGTCTTGCTCGCGGCCGGGGCGGCCGTCATCGGCGCCGCAGTGGCACCGGAGGGCGCCTTGCCCGGGATGATGAGTTTCTGGCCAAGCTTCAGGCCGGCCTCAGGGCGGAGGTTGTTCGCCGCGGCGAGTTCGGCCTTGGTCAGGTGGTTGTGATGCGCGATTGACGACATGCTGTCGCCCTTGACGACGGTGTAGGTGGTGGCGGGCGTCACATCAGCGACGGGCTCCGCCTCAAGTGCACCGGCGGCGGGGGTGTTGGGACGCGTGGGGCTGTAACGAATCACGGTCGAAGCCGAGACGGCAGGAGCGTTCGGGTCGAAGGTCGTCGCGGAATCACCCGCGGCGATGGTCGGCACGCTGATCGTGGGCGAAGGCGTGTCCGTCTTGGCGACCGTGTCGGAGGGCGACGGGGCCGTCTTCGTCATCGCGCTGCAGCCAGGATTCGCAAAAATGAGGATCAGGGCAAACACGTGGATGCCGACCACGATGCCGAATACTTTCAGGATTTTCATTGGAGTGCGGGGATAAGTGTTGGTGGGTTGGGCGGGTTAAAGCTATCTCAAATTGGCGGCGGTGCTGAGTTCGCGCGCGAGCCGTTCGAACTGGTCGCCGCGGTCCTCGTAGTTGCGGAACTGGTCGAAGCTCGCAAAGCCCGGGCTGAGCAGCACCTGGTCGCCCGGCACCGCGAGCTCGGCGGCGCGGCGGACGGCTTCCTCCAGCGTGGCACAGAGGGTGTGGGCGACGCGGAAGGTCGCGCAGTGAAACGCCAGCTCCGTGCTCGTCTCGCCGATCAGCACCGCGTGCTTCACGCGCGGCGCGATGCGATGGACGAACGCCGCGAGGTCGCCGCCCTTGCCCTTGCCGCCCGCGATCAGGATCACGGAGCCGGGAAACCGGGCGAGCGCGGCCTCGACGGCGTGAAAATTGGTGGCCTTGGAGTCGTTCCAGTAGCCCACGCCCTCGTATTCGGCCACGCGCACGAGGCGGTGCCGGCCGAGGCGGAAGGTCTTGGCCGCACTGATGAGCGCGCGCTCGTCGAGGCCCGCCGCGCGCCACCACGCGGCGGCCAGCAGGAAGTTTTCCCGCTGCGGATAGTCCTCGAACACCGTGCCCGCCAGGCGCGGATCGGCCGGCTGGCCCTCGGTCGCGACGGCCGCGTCCGCCGGCAGCGGACGGTCGAACTTGCGGGCAAAACGCACCACAGACGAGCCCGCAAGGAGGCCGCCCGGCGACGTGCGCGTCACGAGATTCCATTTCGCGGAGAAGTACCCCTCCATGCCCGCATGGCGCTCGAGGTGATCCTCGGCGAAATTTGTCCACAGCGTCGCCCCGGCCTCGAAGTGACGCAGCATTTCCGCCTGGAACGAGCTGACTTCGCAGATCGCCAAACCGTCCTTCGTCCCGCCCGCCGTCTCGGCGACGAGCTGTGAAAACGAATAGCCGATGTTTCCCGTGGCCCACGCCGCACGGCCCACCGAGCGCAGCGCGTGCGTCAGGAACTCCGTCAGCGTCGTCTTGCCGTTCGTGCCCGTCACCGCCACCACGCGGCCCCGCCAGCAGAGCGCTGCGAAATCGAGTTCTGCCAGGCAGATCACCCCGGCCGCCTTGGCTCGGGCGAACCACGCGTGCTCCGGCACGAAGCCCGGCGAGAAAACCGCGAGCGCATGTCCGCCCGCCGCCTTGGCGGTGAACTCCGTGCCCTTCGCGTCGTAAACCTTGCCCGTCGCCCCCAGTGCCGCGACCAATGCCTGCACGCCCTCCCCGCTTACACCGCCGCCGAGAATGGCGACGGGTTGTGCGAGCAGCGGCTGCAGGAATTTCGGAATCTCGAGGGACATGTCAGCGGAGTTTCAGCGTGCCGAGCCCGGCCAGCGCACAGATGAACGACAGCACCCAGAAGCGGAGGACGACCTTCGTCTCCGGCCAGCCCTGCTTCTGGAAATGGTGGTGGATGGGCGCCATGAGGAAGAACCGCTTCCCCTCGCCCGTCGGGCTGCGGCGCTTCGTGTATTTGAACCAGCCCACCTGGATGATGACGGAGACTGCCTCCCAGACAAACACGCCGCCGACAATGATCAGCGTCAGCGGCTGCTGCACCATGAAGGCGATGATCCCGATCAGTCCGCCCAGCGCGAGCGAGCCGGTGTCGCCCATGAACACTTCGGCCGGATAGGAGTTGTACCAGAGGAACGCCAAGCCGGCACCCACCACCGCGCCGCACACGATCGTGAGCTCGCCGGTGTAGGGGACGTGATTGATGAGCAGGTAATCCGAAATGATGACGTTGCCCGCCGCGTAGGCCAGCAGGCCGTAGACGAAGGCGACTGAGATCGTGCAACCGATCGCGAGGCCATCCAGGCCGTCGGTGAGGTTGATGGCGTTCGAGAAACCAACCAGCCAGAGGTAGATGAACACGAACAGCGCGCCAATCGGCAGGCTGGCGACAATCGGGTGCTTCACAAACGGCACCCAGAGTTCGCGGATGTGGTGCGTGCTGTCGGGATGCAGCAGCAGCGCAGCCAGCGCGACGACGGTGATGAGCGTCTGCCAGAGAATTTTTTCGCCCGACGAGATGCCGTTCCGCGTCTTGCGCACGACCTTGAGGTAGTCGTCGCGGAATCCCACCGCCGTCAGGGCCGTGTAGACGAAGAGCGCGACGCACACCCAGATGTTGGGCATGGCCCACAACGCGGAGCTCACGAAGACCGAGACGAAGATGAGCAGCCCGCCCATCGTGGGCGTGTTCTTCTTGTCGAAGCGCTTCGCCAGGTCGCCGGTGCGGTCGTCATCGTAGTGCTGGCCAAATTTCAGGCGGCGCAGCTTCGCGATCAGGCGCGGGCCGATGAGGAACCCGATGAAGATCGCCGTGATCGTCGCCATCACGGTGCGAAACGTGTGCGACCGCAGCAGGCGCAGCGGGTGGAAGTAATTCTCGTAATCAGCCAGGTAGCTAAGCATGGGCGGCCTCCTGCGCGACGGCGCTGCCCAGCGCACGCTCCAGTTGATAGCGGCGGCTGCCCTTCACGAACACGGCGCCGCGCCAGTCCGCGAGGGCCGCGGCGATGGGGTCGAGCGAGGACGCGAGCTGGATCTGCCGGCGGAAATCGCCCTGCTCCAGCACGCCCGCGCACACCTCGTTGGCCTGCGTGCCGATGGCGAGCAGCCGGTCGCATTCGCGGATATTCAGGCTCCGGCCCAGCGCGCGGTGATGCGCCGAGGACTCCGGGCCGAGTTCCTCCATGCAGCCGATGACATACAACCGCGGTTCGCCACTCGGCGCGATGGCGTGAAAGGTCGCGAGCGCGTCGGCCATCGAGGCGGGATTGGCGTTGTAACAATCGAGGTAAAGCAGCCGGCCATCGTCCTGCCGGATCTCGCCGCGCAGTGCCGGCGCGGCCCAGGTCGCGAGCCGCTCCTGCAGCACCGTGGGCGCCTGCCCGAGGTAAAGCGCGGCGGTCAGCGCGAGCGCGGCGTTTTGCGCCATGCCGTCGGTCACGCGGCGCAACTTGAACATTGCGGGCGGCGGCGGGCCGTAGGCGATCACGATCACCGTCTCGGTCGTGCGCTGGATCACGTTGAAATGAATCGTGTGCCGCGGCTGCGTCGCAGGCCGGAGGACGGCGGAGCGTTCCAGCACGAGTTGGTTCACGAACATGTCCCGGAACGCCGCAAACTGCGTGCACTGCTTCGGGAAGATCGCCATCCCCTGCGGCCGGATCGCGGCGGGCAGGACCGCTTTTTCGCGGGCGACGCCTTCCAAACCGCCCAGCTCGGCGGTGTGCGCGGTGGCGACCAGCGTGATGATTGCGACCTCGGGGTCGATCATGCGCGCGAGCGGCTTCATCTCGCCCGGGGCGCTGATGCCAGCCTCGATGACCGCGAATTTGTGCGTCGCGGGATCGAGCCGCGTGAGCGTGAGCGGCACGCCGAGGTGGTTGTTGAGGTTGCCCGCCGTGGCCAGCACCCCACCCGCCTCGCCGCCCAGCAGCAGCGCGAGCAATTCCTTCGTCGAGGTCTTCCCGGCGCTGCCGGAAATGCCGATCACCGGCCCGCGGAACAGCCGCCGGTGCTCACGCGCAATGGCCTGGAAGGCTGTCAGCGGATCCGCCACCACGAGCTGCGGCAGCTTCAGCGCGGGATCGGGCAGCGCGACGATCGCGGCACTGGCGCCCGCGGCCTGTGCAGCGGGCAGAAAATCATGGCCATCGCGCTTCTCCGTCTTGATCGCGACGAACACTTGGCCCGGGCGCAGCTGGCGCGTGTCCATCGTGAAACCCGCGAGCTCCGCCGCCGGCTGAGTCGTCCAGCGACCTCCGGTCCAATTCGCGAGGGAGACTGGAGGGAAGGCCGGCATCAGGTTTTGAGCAGCTTGATCCCGATCAGCTCGCGCACGACCTGACGGTCGTCAAAAGGAATCACCGTGTCGGCGAACTCCTGGTAACTCTCATGGCCCTTGCCCGCGATCAGCAGGCAGTCGCCCGCCTTGGCCGCATCCAGCGCGAGGCTGATGGCGCGGCGGCGGTCCTCGGTCCACGAAATCTTGTCGGGCGCGGTGACGCCCCCCGCCATGTCGGCGAAAATCTGCGGGAGCGCCTCGCTGCGGGGGTTGTCCGCAGTGGCAAAGGCGAAATCGGCGAATTCCTGGACGGCCTTCACCATCAACGGTCGCTTGGTGCGGTCGCGGTTGCCGCCGCAGCCGAACACCACGAACAGCCGGCCGGGCGTGATCGCGCGCAGCATGCCGAGGGCGTTGCGCAGCGCGTCGTCGGTGTGCGCGTAGTCCACGAGGACGTTGAACGGCTGGCCTTCCTCGATGCGCTCCATGCGGCCGGCGACGCCACCGAAGGCGCGCAGGCGGGCAAGGAACACCACCGGGTCACGGCCGAGGCCCCACGCCGTCGCGATGGCGGCGAGGAGGTTGCTCACGTTGTAGCGGCCGATGAGCGGTGAATCGATTTCCATCGTGCCGCCCGGCCAGACGAGACGGAAGGTGGAGTTCTTGAAATTGAGCTGGACGTTCTCCGCGCGGACGAGGGCTGCGGGGCTTTCGCCGAAGGTGACGGTCCTGACGCCCGCCGGGATGGTGGAGGAAAGGTTCGCGCCATAGGGGTCGTCGAGGTTGACGACCGCGACCTTCGGCGCCGCGCCTGTGCCGCCCGTGAAGAGCCGGGATTTCACCGCGAAATAGGCCTCGAACGACTTGTGGTAGTCGAGGTGGTCGCGGGTGAGATTGGTGAAAACCGCTGCGCTGAACTGCAGGCCGAGCACGCGCTGCTGGTCGATGCCGTGCGAGCTGACCTCCATCACGGCCTGCTTGCACCCGGCGTCGCGCATCTGCGCCATCATGCCGTAGATGTCGAGGGACTCGGGCGTCGTGCGGAACGACGGCACGGTGCGCGCGCCGAGGTCGTAATTGATCGTGCCGATGAGGCCGACCTTCTGGTCGCCGTTGAGGAAATGCTTGAGCAGGTGCGTGACCGTGGTCTTGCCGTTCGTGCCGGTGACGCCGATGACCGACATTTCGCGGTCGGGGAACTTGTAGTAGCGCTGGGCGACGCGGGCGAGGGTCGCGCGGGCGTCCTTCACCTCGATGAACGTGACCTTGGATTGCGCATGGCCGGGCAGCTTCTGCGTGACGACGGCGACGGCGCCGCGGCTCACGGCTTCGTCGATGAAAGAGGTGCCGTCGGCGCGGAGGCCGGGCAGCGCGAAGAAAAGGTTGCCGGGCACGACGCGGCGGCTGTCGAGGACGAGGCCGGAGATGGGGCGGTCAAGGCTGCCCTTGAGCGCGACGATCTCGCCGGGGGAAAAGTAATCGGAAAGTTTCGGGGCCATTTTGAAAACGCGGTTGCGGCTAATGGTCTCCGCGCGCGAGCGGCGCGGGGGGCGCGAGCGGAAAGCATGGATCAGGGGATAATCCTGCGTGAGGTAACCGATCATCGGCGGCCTCCTTCCATCGCCAGCGCGGAACGGCCCGACCCGGTGTCGTAGACGGGCTTGATGTCGAGATACTGGATGAGCTGTTCACCGAGATGTTTGAAGGCCGGCGCGGCGACCTTCGCCCCGTAGGCGACGCCGCCCGGGCAGTGCGCGTCAGCGTCGTCCACGATGACCGAAATCGCAACCTGCGGATGGCTCGCGGGAAAGAACCCAACGAACGACGCCACATGGTGCTTTTTCGAGGGCAGCAGGCGCGTGGTGCCGTTGGCCATCACCTCGGGCATATACTTCTGCGAAGTGCCGGTCTTGCCCGCGACCTCGTAGTTTGGAATCGCCGCCTCGGGGGCCGTGCCCTCGGTGCCGTAGCGCGTCGGCCGCGCGGAGACGACGCCGGTGAGGAGGCGGGCCATCGTGTGCGCCGTCTCGGAGGTGATGACGCGCTGCTTCACGACGCCGAGGTAACTGTAAACCACCTCGCCGGATGCATCCGTGATCTGCTGAATCACCTGCGGCCGCAGGAGATAGCCGCCGCTGGCGATGACGCCCATTGCCATGTGCATTTGCATCGGCGTCGCCGCAACCGACTGGCCCATCGGCATGCGCGTGATGGTGAGGCCGTCCCACTTGGCCGGGGACGCCATCGAGCCGACGATTTCGCCACCGACGGGAAAGCCGGTCAACTGGCCGAAGCCAAACGCGCGCGCGTAGTCGTAGAAGCGCTGGTCGCCCAGCTTCATGGCGAGCTGGGCGGCGCCGCGGTTGCTCGAGTGCGAGATGATCTCGGCGACCGAGAGCGGAAGGTCAAAGTGGTGATCCTCACCCGGCAGGCTCCGCGTGCGGCCGAGGTAATCGATCTTGTCAATCGAGCAGTCGAACTGGGACGCGGGGGTGACCAGGCGCTCGTTCAGCGCGGCGGACGCGGCGACGATTTTGAAGACCGAGCCGGGCTCATACATGTCGGACACGGCCGTGTTGCGCATCGCGCCCTGCTCGTCGGCGGGCACGAGGTTGTATTCGTTGAGGTTGAAGGTTGGTGAGTTTGCCAGCGCGAGGATGAAGCCCGTCTGCGGATCGCTGATGATGATCGTGGCTTTTTGCGGGGAGTATTTCCGGGTGATCGTGTCGAGCTCATCCTCCGCCATGTGCTGGATGCTGGCGTCGATCGACAGGCGGACGGAGTAGCCGTCGGCGGCGGGGACGTCGCGGGTGCGGAATTGCGGGAGTTCGCGGCGCAGGCCGTCACGTTCTCCCTCGCGCCAGCCGTCGCGGCCGTGGAGGTAAAAATCGGCGTATCGCTCGATGCCGGCGGCGGGTTCGCCCTGCTTGTTGACGTAACCGATGACGTGCGCCGCGAGGGAATTGTGCGGGTAGGCGCGGCGATAGGCGCGCTGGCCGTAGACGCCCTTGATGTCCAGGGCCTGGATCTGGGCGTAAGTGGATTCCTCAATCGTCTCGCTGAGTTTCGCCCAGCGGATCGGGCGCGCCCCAGTCTCGTCCGGCTGGTCGTCCAGCACGGTGTCGTCCACGGCCGGGTCGGTCGCGGCGATCGTGGGAGTCGCAGCGGGCGCGGCGGATTTGACGGAGAAATTGATCACCAAATCCCCCGGTTTCGCCGGTGACGAGGCGGGTGAGGCGTTCGCCAGGGCGACCGGGCGGGACTTGGTGAGAAGGATGCGGGACAGGTCCGGCAACGGCACCCCGATGAGGGCGGCGAGCTGTGGCCATTTCTTTTCGTCCTCCTTGCGGAGCGACTGCGGGTCAACGCCGAGGACGATCAGCGTGCGGCTGGTGGCCAGGATGTCGCCGCCCGTGCGCGGATGCCGGGCATCCGTGGACAGGATGTCGCCGCGGCGCGCGGTTTCGACGATGATCTGGTGGCGGGCCTTGTCGATGAAACGCACCAGCTCGTCCCGGTCGATGACGTGCAGGAAAACCAGGCGCGCACCGAGGCCGGCGAAGCAGACCAGGATGCCGGCCGCGAGCAGGACAATGCGATAGCTGGAGGCAAAGCCCTTGGACATGGCGGTCAGTGCGAGAGGTCGGCGACGCGGAGATTGACGGTGACGGGTGTGGCGCTGTCGTTGAGCAGGCCGCGGTTGTGCTTTTGCGCGAGGCGCATCACGGGATCGCCTGGCAGGCGCACGATTTGCTCCGGGGTCGGCGGAACCAGGCCCAGGTGCCATTGGGCATTGCGCTGCTTGAGCACGGCCGTGTCCTGCTCCGCCTCGAGGACCGCCTTGGTCTCGTTGATGCGGCGGTCGCATTCGGCGATCTGCGCGTCGAGGACCTTGGTGGCGTTGGCGGTGAGGGAAATCTGGTGGCGAATCCACACCGTGCCCAGGCCGATGGTGCCGCTGAAGCAGATCATGACCAGCGTGTACACGAGCAGCTGGTTAACGAAGGCGTGGTTGGAAATCTTCATGGACGGCGGTCAAAGTTTGCGCAGGGCACGCAGCTTGGCGGAGCGGCTGCGGGGATTGGCGGCGACTTCGGCGTCACCGGCGGTGACGGGCTTGCGCGTGAGTGGCTCCGCGAGCTTCACCCGCAGATCCTGCGGCGTGGAATCCTCCTGGCTCTCCGGCTGGCCGCACTGGCGGCGGAAAAACTGCTTCACCGGCCGGTCCTCGAGGGAATGAAAGCTGATGACGACGAGCACCCCACCCGCGCGGAGCTTCGCGAACGCCGCCGGCAGCGCGCGATCGAGGGCGCCGAGTTCGTCGTTCACCGCGATGCGGATGCCCTGGAAGGCCCGCGTCGCCGGGTGAATCTTCATCGTAAACCGGTCGCGGGCGGGAATCGCCTCCGCGATCACGTCGGCCAGTGACGCCGTCCGGGCGAGCGCACCCGTACCGCGGGCCGCCAGCAGTGCTCGGACCACGCGGCGCCAGTGGGACTCTTCGCCAAAATCACGGATCGCGCGCACCAGCATCTCCTCCGTCGCCGTTTCCAGCCAGCGGCTGGCCGGCACCCCGGTGCGGGTGTCCATGCGCATGTCGGCCGGCGCGTCGTGCCGGAAGGAAAAGCCGCGGGCGGTGTCGTCGAGTTGGAACGACGAAACGCCCAAATCGAACAGCACGCCGTCAAACTCCGCCTGCGCCAGCTCGCCGAGCCGGCCGAAATCCTGGTCGATCAACTCGAGCTGCCCGGGAAACTCCGCCGCCAGCGCCGCAGCGCGGGGCTGGGCCTCCGGATCGCGGTCAAAGGCCACGACGTGCCCGCCCGGGGCGGACGCGAGCAGCGCGCGCGTGTGACCGCCGCCGCCGAAGGTCGCGTCGAGGTAGCGGCCGCCGGGGGCCGGGGCCATGAACTCCAGCACCTCGCGCAGCAGGACGGGCTGGTGGCCGGGCGTCATGATCGCGGCGGAATCGTCAACGGGCGCCGTGCGCATAGGAGGCGTTCCTCGGCGAATGGGGCTTAGCGGGGGTGACGAGACGGAGGATGAGACTGTCGCGCACGCGCGGGGTGACGACGGTGGCAGTGAACGACAGGCCCGAGTCGGCATCGATCCAGGCCGGATAGGCCGGCCGCAGCGTGAACGCGGCGGCGACCTCACGCAGTGACTTGCGCACTGCGGAAACCTTGGCTTTCGCGGAATTTTTCATGGCTCAAATTCCGATCCGGCGCATCAGGTCGCCGAAGTTCTCGCCGGCCGTCCGGTCCTCCACTTTGCCCCACCGGGCCGGAGCGTAGATGTTGAACTTCGTCAGCGAACCCACCAGCACCGCGTCCCGCTTGATGCCCGCGTGCGCGATCAACGTCTCGTCGAGGCTGATGCGCCCGGCCTTGTCGAACGAGAACGACTGCGTCTGCGCGAAGAACCGCGCGACAAAATCCTGCCCCGCCCCGTCGCTCAACGCCATCGTGGCGATCTTCGCATGGAGCTTCTCCACCTCGGCGGGTGGCAGCACCGCGATGTAACCGTCCGGGTGCGGCGTCGCGAGAAACGTGTCCGCTTCCTCGTGCGCATACCGCCACGACGACGGAACCGTCAGACGGTTCTTGTCATCGAGGGAGTGCCTGAAAAGGCCGGTATAAAAAGCTTTGCCGGGGTGTGCCATGTGGGTCGCGGGACGCCATTCGCCCCACAACGACCCATTTCAACCCATTTTACCCCACAACCGTCAAGCTAAGACCCGCAGAAAAGCGCGATTTTTTGTTCACATCTTATTCCCAAACCGGCGGTTTGTTACATTTCGCAAACGCGGCGCGATAACGGCGGAGCGCCCGCGAATCACGCAAATCGGCGCGAATTCAATCTAAGCCGGAAGTTTGGCCACAAAAAGGCCCGAGGTCGCAGCGGCTTCGAATCCCATCCCCCGTTCGCCAATAGGCGCGATGGAGACTCCGCAGTAGCCCCGGAAACGTGTGCCTTGTTGTGGCAAAGACTCCGAATTCCGGTCCGGATTCGCGGCGATTCGCGTGATTCGCGGGAAAAATTCCGGGAATTCTCTCGCCTGTCCTGCACGCAAAATTACACCGTCCCCTTTCACGCATGTTCGAAGTCAAATCCACGGCCGGACTTTCGAAGTCGGAAGTTTATCGCGAGCTGACGACCCAGCTCGAGGGCCTGCTGACCGGCGAGCGCGACGGCCTGGCGAACGCGGCGAACACCGCCGCCCTGCTCTTTGCGGGACTCGGTGACGTGAACTGGGCGGGCTTTTATTTTCTGCGCGGCGGCGAACTCGTCCTCGGGCCATTCCAGGGCAAGGTCGCCTGCGTGCGGCTCCAGCTGGGCCGCGGCGTGTGCGGCACCGCAGCGCAAAAGCGCGCGACCGTCGTCGTGCCCGATGTCGAAAAATTTCCCGGCCATGTCGCGTGCGACCACGCTTCCCGCTCTGAGATCGTGGTGCCACTGGTCGCGGCGGAACGGCTGATCGGGGTGCTCGACGTGGACAGCCCGTCCCTGGCGCGCTTCGACGCCACCGACGCCACGGGCTTGGATAAAGTCGTTCAGCTTTTCCTGTCGCACTCCGACCTGCAGTCACTTGCCGTCTGAAAACGCGCCATGTCCCTCCCCGCCAAATCCAGCTCGATCGTCCTCGGCGGCGGCTGCTTTTGGTGCCTCGACGCGTCCTTCCAACTCCTGACTGGCGTGGTCCACGTGACCTGCGGCTACGCGGGCGGCAAGGTGGATAATCCGTCCTACGAGCAGGTTTACACCGACCAGACGGACCACGCCGAAGTGGTGGAAGTTGAATTCGACCCGACGCGAATTCCCCTCGAGGGCGTGCTCGGGTTTTTCTGGCAGCTGCACGATCCCACGCAGTCTGACGGTCAGGGCGAGGATCGCGGCACGCGCTACCGCTCGGTTGTTTTCTACGCGAACGAGGCGCAAAAACTCGTGGCGGAAAAGTCCCGCGCGGCCGAGCAGGCGGCGCTGGCCGCACCGATCACGACGGAAATCGCGCCGCTGGTGAAATTCTGGCGCGCGGAACCGTACCACCAGAACTACTTCGCCCAGCACCCCGAGCGCGCCTACTGCACCGCCGTCATCAAACCCAAGCTCCGGAAACTGCAGTCCGTGCTGCAGAAGAGTGACTCCTGAATTTCAACCACGGAAAACACCCCCAAGCCCACGGATCGATCCCTCTGATCCGTGTTCCTAAGTGTTATCCGTGGTTAAAAAATTTCCCAATGAAGCCAAAGCCCCGCCCCGCCCCCGCCAAGCAATCCCGCGCGCCGAAAGCCAAGGCGCCGCGGCCCACCCCGGCCAACACGCCGGTGGAGCGCGCATTCACCGCGCAGCGGAACTACGCGGATCCGTTCAACGAGGTGGTGCTCGACGTGATCTTCACCGATCCCGCCGGCCAGGAATTCCGCGTGCCCGCGTTCTGGGCGGGCGGCAAGACGTGGAAGGTCCGCTACGCATCGCCGCGCACCGGCGTGCATCGCTTCCGCACCGATTGTCCCCCGGGGAACGACGCCGGGCTGCACGGCGTCAGCGGCGAGGTCACCATCGCGCCTTACTCCGGCAAGAATCCGCTTTACCTCCACGGCCCCATCCAGGTCGCCGCCGACAAGCGTCACTTCGAGCACACCGACGGCACGCCGTTCTTCTGGCTCGGTGACACGTGGTGGATGGGCCTCAGTGCGCGGCTCCGGTGGCCGCAGGGCTTCAAGACGCTCACCGCCAACCGCGTGAAGAAGGGCTACAACGTCGTGCAGATCATCGCCGGCCTTTATCCCGACATGTATGCGTTCGACCCGCGCGGCGCGGGCGAGGGCGGCTTTCCCTGGGAGGAAGGCTACTCGCACATCCGCCCGGAATATTTTGACGCCACCGACCGGAAGCTCGCCCACCTCGTCGCCAACGGCATCACACCCTGCATCGTCGGCGCCTGGGGCTACTTCATCGCGTGGATGACGGAGGACCAGCTGAAAGCCCACTGGCGCTACCTCATCGCGCGCTACGCCGCCTGGCCGGTCACGTGGTGCACCGCGGGCGAGGCCAACCTGCCGTGGTATCTCGTGCCGAATTTCCCGTACGACGACCGCAAGGCCGTCACCGGTTGGACCCGGCTGATGCGCTACGTCCACGCCACCGACCCGTTCAACCGGCCGGTCACGATCCACCCGACGGCGATCAAGCGCTACACTGCGCGCAACGCCACGGATGACGAGACATTGCTCGATTTCGACATGCTCCAGGTCATGCACGCGCAGAACGAGTCCGTCACGAACGCCGTCGCCGCCGTGCGCGAGACCTACGCCGCGACGCCCCGGATGCCCGTGCTCAACGGTGAGCCCTGTTACGAAAATCTGGGCGGCGTCATCCCGTCACCCTGGCCGCGCCGGGCCTTCTGGTCCTGCGTGCTCAACGGCGCGATGGGCCACACCTACGGCGGCAACGGCATCTGGCAGTGCAACCAGCCCGGCATCCCGCACGGCTCGTCGCCCCACGGCGGCAACTACGGCAACACGCCTTGGATCGAGGCCATGAACTATCCCGGCTCGGCCGAATGCGGCCATGGCAAGGCCCTGCTCGCGCGCTACGACTGGAGCAAGTTTGAGCCCCACCCCGAGTGGGCCGCCTACGCAGGCGATGTCGCGATGCCGCTCGACGGCGCGCAGTGGATCTGGTCTGCGCGCGAGGACGTCACCGCAAAAGACGCGCCCAACTACCGCCGCTATTTCCGCAAAACGTTTGAGCTGCCCGCGGGCAAGAAGATCGCGGACGCCCGCCTGCGCTTCGCTGGCATGCACCATTGTGAAGCGCAGCTGAACGGCGTCCATGCGGGCCAGGCCTGGGACTGGCACACCGCCCCGCAGTTCAACGACCGCGCCAGCTTCCTCAAGCCGGGCCGCAACACGCTCACGCTCTGGACCGAGTTCCGGCCCGCCGCGGGCGACCCGACCCCCGCCCTGCTGGCCTGCCTGGAGGTGCGCTTCACCGACGGCAGCAAGCTGCGCGTGGTGAGCGACGGCACTTGGAAGGTGTTCAAATCGAAAATCGCCGGCTGGGACACGCGCAACTACGACGACACGCCGTGGCCCGCCGCGCAGGTGATCGGCCAGCAGGGCGACCAGCCGTGGGGCGGGTTCACCGCCACCGACATGAACCTCCACGGCCCGCAGACCGCCGGGACGGCGCAGACGCGCGTGACGTATGTGCCCTATCACGAGCCTGTCGTGGTCAAGGCGCTCAAGCCCGGCGCCAAGTATGCCGCGTCGATCTTTGACCCTGTCACCGGCCGGAAAGGGAAGAACGTTTCCGAGACTGCCAACCCCTCGGGCCAGCTGCGGGTCGAGCCGCCCGCCGGCCACGCTCACGACTGGGTGCTGGTGCTGGAGAACAGCTAGTCTTCACCGCCAAGCGCGCCTCTCGCCGCCCATCCCGTTTGGTAGCTTCGAGCGTGAGCGAGTGGAGATTCGTCCACTCGCTCACGCTCGTGGCTACAATTTCCCGCTGATAGTTCCACCACCCATGAAACCCCACCCGCTCACCAAGGATTCCCCGGAACTCACGCTCGCCACCCAGGAACTCGGCTGGGCCTTCCGTTGGGCGGACGGTCGCCTGGTTTCCGTGCTCCTGGAAAACAAGCTGGCAGACCGCGGCTGGATGCTCACCCGCGTGAGCGAACTCACGCTGGTGCTTTCCGCCGCACCCGACCGCATCGCGGAACCCTTGGCGCGAATCGATGATTTCACGGTCCGCGCCGCGCGGGCCACGGGACGCACCCGCGCCGCCTTCACGCTGCACAGCGCCAACGCGGGACTGGACGTCACGCTGCACGTGCAGCTCGACGGTCCCACTCGGCGTAAGTGGATCGAGTTCACCAACACGACGGGCCGCGACCTGCTGCTGCTCGACGTGGAGCTCGACGATTTTTCGATTTCTGGCGCCGCCACCGAGGGCGGTTTGGGCCAGCCGGTTTTTCTCGAGGACAGTGCGTTCGCCGCGATGGAGCATCCATCCGGCGACAATCGCGCTAGCGGCGGGCGCGTGCAGGTGGGTCATCATCCCGGCCGGCGCTTGGCGCCCGGCGCGAAATTCCGCAGCCATACGTCGCTCGTCAGCGTGGCTCCCGCTGGCGAGGCCCGCGCGCATTTCCTCGCCTACATCGAGGGCAAGAGCCGGCCCCGCCCCGGAATGTTGGGTATCTACACGCCCTTCGGCATCAACAACCAGTGGGGCGCCTGTCCTACGCTCGACGACGAGGAGACGCTCGACGTGCTCGGGCATATCAGCGAACTCCAAAAACGCGGCGTGCATCTCGACTGTTTTTCGCTCGATACGGGCTGGGTGGACTACTCGTCCGATCTCACGCGGTTTCGGTCGAATGCCTTCCCACACGGGCCCGATGAGGTGCTCAAGCGCATCCGCTCACTGCATTTGAAATTCGGGCTCTGGTTCGCCACGAGCTGGGGCTTGCAGTCCTGTTGGGATTACCCGGGCGCCTTCCCCGGCGGCGTGCCGCCCGCTCAGCGCTACCGCGAGGGATTTCACCTCGGCGCCGACGGCCTGACTTTTTGCGTCGGCGAGAAGAACTACCAATCGATCCTCCAGAAGGCCGTGCTGCACCATGTGAAGCACAGCGGCGTCCGCCTGCTGAAATTCGACGGCGGGAACTACAACTGCGACGACCCCGCGCACGGCCACCTGCCCGGCAAGTATTCGACCGAAGCGATGCACGAGTGGCTGATCGACCTCGCGCGGCGCGCCCGGGCCATTACGCCCGACATTTTCATCATCTGGTATTGGGGCCTCCGCTCGCCGTTTTGGGTGCTCCACGGCGACATGATTTTCGAGTCGGGGCTTTTCATGGAGGGCTCCGGCACGAGTTCGACTCCCACGCTGTACTACCGCGACTCCGTCACGCTCGCGCAGGACCAGAATGCCCACCACGCCCGCAACGTCCCGCCGCGGATGAAGGACAGCCTCGGCGTCTGGCTCTCCGATTCCCGCTGGGGCAATTTCATGGGCGGCGAGCGCTGGCGCGAGAGCCTCGTCATGGACCTCGGTCGCGGCAGCCAGCTCTTCCCCAACCTCTGGGGCAACCTGCGCCACTTGAACGACGAGGACGTCAAGTTCCTCGCCGACATCACCGCGCTCGCCCGGAAGA
>TBL_comb47_HYPODRAFT_10004612_pt1 | contig 15754 bp, 14 predicted proteins | sample TroBogypolimnion_40_FD_10682 | JGI IMG/M metagenome (IMG submission 10682)
ACGGATTTTAAAGGTTGTTCGATGAGATTTTGTGCGATAGACTAAAAGAGTCTTCATGAATTTTAATGGATACGCGGTTTTCCATCAATTCAATCGAACGATAGAGAGGGGCCTATGTCAGAACGACCGGTTTCCGGTTCCATGGGTTATTTTGCACATTCATCTGAAAATACCGATAAATCAGACTGGCAGCCTCTTTTGGAGCATCTTCATAACGTGTCTGAATTGGCACAATATTTTGCTGCTGATTTTGGCGCGAAAGAGTGGGGAGAATTTGCCGGTCTTTTTCATGATGCAGGAAAAGCCACGAAGGAATTCCAAGATCGACTTGAAGGAAAACCGAAGAGAGTAGACCATGCAACTTTTGGAGCACGATTGGCAAAAGACAGAGCGGGAAGGCTTGGTTTGCTTCTGTCTTATGTCATTGCCGGTCACCATGGCGGTCTGCCGAATGGTGGCGTGCAGGAGAATCAACTGCATTTCCGGCTGAAAGAGGGAAAAGTTGCAGATGATACCATTTTATTGCCGGAGTTGAATATATCAGGCGAACTGAAGCCGCCCTTTCTTCCGGAGATAGAGTGGGCCATGTTCAGCTTCGCATTTTTCACCCGGATGATTTTTTCTTGTCTTGTGGATGCTGATTTTCTGGATACCGAAAGATTTTGTTCCCCTGGAAGAGCAGAAATACGCACGCCGATGCAGATTCCTAATCTGCATTCACTGCAGGAATCTTTACGAATGTATCTTGCCGAAAAAGAACGTGAAGCTCACCTCGGCAAGGTCAATCTTCTGCGAAAGAACATCCTTTCAGAATGTAGAACCAAGGCCTTGATGCCGCAGGGGTTTTTCTCTCTCACCGTGCCAACGGGTGGAGGAAAAACGTTATCTTCACTCACCTTTGCATTAGACCACGCGATTGAACACAACCTCAATCGTGTCATTTATGCCATCCCTTTCACATCCATCATTGAACAAAATGCCCAGGTCTTCAGCGAAGCGATAGGTCTGGAAAATGTATTAGAGCATCACTGCAACTATCGTAGCAAGGATGATGAATCCGTTTACGATAAATGGCGAGGCTTAACGTCTGAGAATTGGGATTCCCCTGTTGTTGTAGCCACCAATGTCCAATTATTTGAGTCGCTGTTCAGCAATAAAACTTCACGCTGCCGAAAATTGCATAACATTGCAGGCAGTGTGATAGTGCTGGATGAGGCACAGGCTATTCCAACCGAATATTTAGAACCATGCATGGTCGCTTTAAAGGAACTGGTTGCCCATTACAGATGCAGTGTTGTCCTCTGCACAGCCACTCAGCCTGCTTTAGATGATCGCAGTCTATTGCGGGCAGCACTGCCTCATGTTTCTGAAATTACCGATACCCCGGAGGATTTATATTCTCAACTCATGCGAGTCCGGGTTGAATTTATTGGGAAAATTACAAATGATGATCTTGCAGGGAAATTGAGCAGGCAGAAACAGGTGCTGTGTATTGTCTCCACCAAAAAGCAGGCCCAGCAAGTGTTTTCAGCCTTGCCAGACAAAGAGGGTTCCTTTCATCTTTCAACCAATATGTATCCTGCACATCGAACTCGCGTGCTGAAGGCTATTCGTCAATGTCTAAACGATAAACAGCCGTGCCGAGTAGTCTCAACATCTCTTGTCGAGGCGGGCGTCGACCTTGATTTTCCTGTTGTTTATCGAGCAATGGCCGGACTTGACTCAATTGCCCAAGCTGCTGGACGTTGTAATCGTGAAGGGCGGTTGGAGTTTGGAGAGGTCTATGTTTTCGATCCGGAAGAATTGCCTGCTATGCCATGGCTACGACGGCGTGTGTCGCGTGCACGCGAAGCATTACGTCTCTTTCCCGGAGAAGACTGTTTGGGACTTGCCCCTATGCGTCGTTATTTTGAGCTACTGTATGATGCAGAAGATCTGGACAAGAAAGAAATTGTAAAGCGTTTGAAGATGAAACTTGGAACGGAATTGACTTTTCCGTTCAAGGAGATTGCCGAAGATTTTCGATTAATCGAGGACGAAGGTGTTGGTCTTATCGTAACCGGAAGAAAAGAGGATGAAAAGGACACTGCACATTTAATTCGCGAATTACGGAATACAGAGTTTCCGATCACTACCATTCGGAAATTGCAACAATATTCAGTCACAGTCAGAACTAAAACGTTGGCAAAACTTATCAGCCTTGGATCAGTGGAAATGATACGGGAGAGATATCCTGTCCTGCTCAATGCTTCAGCATATGAGGAAAATTTAGGTTTTTTAGATAATATGGCGGAAGTGTGGGACCCAGCGGTTCTGATAAAGTGACTAGTATAATTACTCTATCGTAGAAGATAATTATTGACACAAACTCCTTCCCGAGCTATTTTTGCGAGAAAGGAGGTGATGCGTATGCGTTTTAAAACGACAATATCGCTCTTCGGGATGGAGATATTCGATATTGAAGTTAGCATTGAGCCACCATAGTACCAAGAAAGACCTTTATATTCAAGGACGTAGGGCTTTCATGGGGTGTCACTTTTGTAAAAAAGTGTGGATTGAAACTACGATTAGAGCAATTTCATGTATGAAGGTAAAGGGCTGCCATAATGGCAGTCCTTAATCTCTAATTCGGGGAGGTGTGTATATGGCTTTTGGAATTAAACTCCGGGTGTGGGGGGATTACGCGTGTTTTTCACGCCCGGAGATGAAAGTCGAACGAGTTTCCTATGATGTAATCACTCCCTCAGCCGCACGCGGCATCCTAGAGGCTATTCATTGGAAACCGGCCATCCGTTGGGTTGTAGATAAAATTCATGTCTTACGCCCCATTAAATTTGACAATGTGCGTCGCAATGAAGTGAAATCCAAAATCCCAAAACCCAATCCCGCCACGGTCATGCGCGAGAAGACGCCGCTTTATTTGCTGGTAGATGATGGTGACAACCGTCAGCAGAGGGCGACAACACTTCTCCGTGATGTGGAGTATGTAATCGAGGCCCATTTTGAATTGACCGATAAGGCGGGGTCGGAAGATAACGAGGGAAAACATTTGGATATTTTTAATCGTCGCGCCAAAAACGGTAAGTTTTTCCATCAGCCCTGCCTTGGATGCCGTGAATTTCCAGCCTTTTTCGAGCCTGTAGACGGTGCGCCGACGGCCTCCTTCTATCTCGGCCAGACAAAAGAGCTCGGGTATATGCTTTTGGATATAGATTTTTCAAACGCTATGACCCCGCTCTTTTTCAAGGCGACCATGCGGGATGGAATCATTACCCCGCCCGCACCGTCATCGTTGGAGGTTCAGAAATGATATTGCAGGAATTGAACAGCTATTACGAACGTAAAGCCGCTGAACCCGATGCGACCATCCCTTCCTATGGCTCCAGTTCGGAAAATATTTCTTTTGCGCTGGTATTGAACGAGCAAGGAGAGTTACAAAAAATTGAAGACTTGCGAGAGTCAACGGGGAAGAAGTTGCGACCTCGCAAGATGGTGGTTCCGGCGGCAGAAAAGAGGACCAGCGGCATTAATGCGAATTTTCTCTGGGATTCAACAAGTTACGTTCTTGGCCTTAATGACAAAGGGGATTCGGAACGGACAGCAAAATGTCATGAGGCGTTTATAAAACAGCTTCGTGAACACTGTAACGGGGAGGATTCTGGTCTCAAAGCAGTCCTAACCTTTCTTGACCGGGACTGCCAAAAGATAGCCCAGCAGGCGAATTGGCCTGAAATCTGTGGCACAAACCTGGTGTTCCGCTTGACTGGTATTCGCGGTTTCATTCATGAACGTGAAGCGGCACGCAAAGCTTGGGAGCAATGTCTTGGCCAGCGTGAGGTCGTTGCGTTTGGTCAGTGTTTGATTACCGGTAACACAGGTCAGGCCCTTGCTCAATTACATCCGTCCATAAAAGGCGTTCGTGGCGCCCAATCTTCAGGTGCGGATATAGTTTCTTTCAATAAAAAATCATTTGAATCATACGGCAAAGAACAGTCCCTCAATGCGCCGGTAAGTCTAAAGTCGGCCTTTAATTATGTCACCGCCCTGAATACACTTCTCAGTGCCAACAGCCGTCAGAAGGTTGTTATTGGCGATACTACAATAGTTTTTTGGGCTGAATGTAAAAACCTGGCAGAGGATTTTTTTGCCGACCTCATAGCTCCGCAGTCGAATGCCTCCAGCAAATCAGCAACTGAGGATGACCAACAGACTACAACCAAAATTCAGTCAGTTCTGGAGGGTATACGTTCCGGCAGGCGCGCGGTTGACTTCCTTCCGGAACTGGATGAATCCGTCCGATTTTTTATTTTGGGATTGGCACCCAACGCGGCGCGTCTGGCCATCCGTTTTTGGGAAGCAAATACCGTAGGAACACTTTTGGATCGCATCGGACTTCACTTCCGGCAACTCGCCATTGTGCGACAATTTGAGAATGAACCCGAATACCCGCCTTTATGGCGATTGTTATGCCAAACTGCAACTCTTGGAAAGAGTGAAAATGTTTCTCCGGTATTGGCAGGCAGTATGACCAAGGCCATGTTAAGCGGCAGGTCCTATCCGCAGAGCCTGCTTTCCGTCGTATTGAGTCGAATTCGAGCCGAACAGGAAGTTGGCTATTTTCGGGCCTCGCTGCTTAAGGCGTTTCTTATACGCAACAAACAAATGGAGGTTTCCATGTCTCTCGATCTCAACAGAAAAGATATACCGTACCTGCTGGGACGGCTTTTCGCCGTGCTGGAAAAGGTACAGAGCGATGCTATCCCCAGTGCAAATGCGACGATAAAAGATCGTTTTTTTTCGTCCGCTCCAGCCACTCCGGCTCGGATTTTCCCCATGCTCATCAAAAATGCGGCCAACCATACCGCCAAACTGCGCAAAGACCAAGATAAAAAAGGATGGGCCTTTCACTTGGAAAAAATGATTCAGGACATCGTTGATGAACTTTGTGATTTTCCATCAACCCAGCTCGCCGAAGAGCAAGGCCTGTTTATGATCGGCTATTATCAGCAGATGAAAGATTTTTACACCAAGAAAACCGAGGAGAAATGAGCCATGACCGTTATAGCCAACCGATATGAATTTGTTTTACTTTTTGATGTTGAAAACGGAAATCCCAACGGTGACCCAGACGCAGGCAACACGCCTCGTGTTGATCCGGAAACCGGATACGGCTTGGTGACGGATGTCTGTCTGAAACGCAAAATCAGGAATCATGTTGCACTTGCTAAAAATGGGGGGACAGGGTTCAGGATTTATATTCAGGAAAAGGCGATATTGAATGAGACGAATGAAGAAGCGTACAAAAAATGTGAACTGAAATACGAATCAAAAAAACTTCCGAAAAATCATGAAGATGCAAAAAAAATTACTGGCTGGATGTGTTCTAACTTTTTTGACATTCGTGCTTTTGGCGCAGTTATGACCACTGAGGTGAATTGCGGTCAGGTGCGCGGCCCTGTGCAAATTGCCTTTTCAAAAAGTGTGGAGCCGATCTTTGCTCAAGAAATCAGCATTACCCGTATGGCTGTAACAACCAAAGCCGAAGCCGAAAAACAGCAGGGCGACAACCGAACCATGGGCCGGAAGCATATTGTGCCGTACGGTTTGTACGTCGCGCATGGTTTTATTTCCGCACCATTGGCTGAAAAAACAGGATTTTCAGAGGATGATTTGGAAGTTTTGTGGGAAGCCCTTGTTAATATGTTTGAACATGACAGATCGGCCGCACGAGGAATGATGAGCAGTCGCAAACTTTTTGTGTTCAAACACGACTGCAAAATGGGCAATGCGCCTGCGCATAAGCTTTTTGATCTGATCAGCATTAAGCGGGCGGAAGATTCCACTGGCCCAGCCCGTTCATTCAAGGATTATACTGTGACTGTCAGAGCCGTTCCTGCCGGGGTTACCATGGAAGAGAAACTGTAATAAAGAAGAGGCCTCCAATTTGCAAAAGGGAATTTTATCTCTATGACAGTATTGCAAGAACAACAAAACTACTCTCCTCCCAATCACGGAACCATCATCCTCTATGAAGCTCAAGACGGGCAAACAATTCTGGATGTTCAACTCAAGGATGAAACCGTCTGGCTGACTCAGGTGCAGATGGTGGAGCTGTTCCAGCGCGATAAGCGCACGGTTTCCGAGCATATTCGCAATATTTTCAGGGAAGGTGAGCTCAGCGAAGAGGCAGTTGTCCGGAAATTCCGGACAACTGCAGATGACGGGAAAACTTATCAAACGAATTTTTACAATCTTGATATCATTATCTCCATCGGTTACCGGGTAAAATCAAAGCGCGGAACCCAGTTCCGCATCTGGGCGACTTCTGTTCTGAAGGACCATCTTATCAAGGGGTACACCCTCAATCAGCGACGCCTGGCGGAAAAAGGTGTCCATGAAGCGCAGCAGATGTTGTCTTTGCTTGCGAATACCTTGGAACATCAGAATCTTGTCACTGATGAAGGACGTTCGGTGCTCGACCTCGTCAATCGATACGCCAGGACTTGGAAACTTTTGCTGCAGTATGATGAAGATCAGTTACCCTTGCCAAACGCCAGGCAGGTCAACGTCGAGGTTTTGGATATTGCCGGTGCGCGAGTCGCCATCAACTCACTGAAACAGGAATTGACGGCAAAGCTGGAGGCAACCGATCTCTTCGGCAATGAACGCAGTGACGGCCTTGCCGGGATCATCGGTGCAATCCACCAGACCTTCGGAGGTTGCGATCTCTATCCGAGCATTGAGGAAAAGGCCGCCAACCTGCTCTATTTTGTTATTAAAGATCATCCATTTACCGACGGCAATAAGCGAATTGGTTCGTTTCTCTTTCTTCTCTTTCTCCAGATGAACGGATTGCTTGGCAAAAAACATTTTGATAACAAAGCGCTGGTTGCTTTAACACTGTTGACGGCGGCAAGTGATCCCGGTCAGAAGGCGCTCCTGGTCCGGCTGATCGTCAACCTCCTTTCCGGCGACTAGCGGAGAAATTCTCTATGTACAGCGAAGACGCTCTGGTGATGATATCCGCCCTGCAGCATCTCCTTTTCTGCCCTCGTCAGTGCGCGCTGATCCATATCGAGCAGCTATGGACCGAGAACAGGCTGACCGCCGAAGGCCGCATTCTGCACGAGCGTGTGCATACCGCCGGCGGCGAATCGCGAAGCAGGGTGCGTGTCGAGTTTGATGTGCCGATCCGTTCCCTGCGCCTGGGTCTGATCGGCCGGGCGGATATTGTCGAGTTCCATCTGCAGGATGGGGGCATCTGGCAGCCGTATCCCGTCGAGTACAAACGGGGCCGGCCCAAGAAGGATAATTCGGACAGGGTGCAGCTCTGCGCCCAAGCCCTCTGTCTCGAAGAGATGCTCAAGTGTTCCGTGCCCGAGGGAGCGTTGTACTACGGGCAGAAAAAACGGCGGCTGGCTCTTTCTTTTGATGCGGAATTGCGGCAGGCGACAGCCCATACGGCGGAGGCTCTCCATGCCCTGCTTGATTCGAATTTCACGCCGCCGCCGGAATACGGGGAGAAGTGCGAGAGTTGCTCGTTTATCTCGCAATGCCTCCCCAGAATTTCCGGGAAAAAGAAGGTCTCCAGTTACCTGAAACGGATGGTGGTAGAATGAAAAAACATTTGAACACGCTGTTTGTTACAACGCAGGGAGCATATCTGGCCAAGGACGGAGAAACGGTGGCTGTCCGTGTTGAAGGCGAGGTGGTCCTTCGTTTGCCCGTTCATACGCTGGACGGCATCGTCTGTTTCGGTAATGTCGGCTGCAGCCCGTTTCTGATGGGGTTCTGTGCCGAACGTGATGTTACGCTGAGTTTTCTTTCCGAAAACGGAAGATTTCTGGCCCGCGTGCAGGGTCCGGTCTCCGGCAATGTATTGCTCAGGCGGGAGCAGTACCGCCGTGCCGATGATCCGGCCTTTTCGGCTATCATCGCCAGACAATTCGTGACTGGGAAGATTGCCAATTGCAGAACGGTGATGCAGCGGGCTCTGCGCGATCATCCGGATAAAGTCGATACGGACGCACTGGAAAATGCCGTCAGCCGGTTCAGCGCATCTCTCAGACACCTGCAGGATGAGTTGGCGCTTGATGCGGTCAGAGGAATAGAAGGTGATGCGGCCCATGTCTATTTCACGGTTTTTGACCATTTGCTGGTTCGCGGGAAAGAGGAATTTTTCCTCCGGGAACGCAACCGCAGACCGCCGCTTGACCGGATGAACTGCCTTCTGTCATTTTTATACACCTTGCTCATGCACGATGTCCGCTCGGCATTGGAATCGGTCGGTCTGGATCCTGCGGTCGGCTATCTGCATCGGGATCGGCCCGGCAGGCCCGGATTGGCTCTTGATGTCATGGAAGAATTCCGGCCGATGGTTGATCGGCTGGCGATATCGCTTGTCAATCTCGGTCAGTTGCAGGGCAAGGATTTTACGTTTAGCGAAAGCGGCGCGGTACGGATGACGGACGCAGCGAGAAAAACTGTTCTGGTCGCCTATCAGAAAAGAAAACAGGAGGAACTCGCTCATCCCTTTCTTGAAGAAAAAATGGAGATTGGCCTGTTTTTTTATGCACAGGCCTTGTTGTTGTCACGGCTGCTGAGAGGCGAACTTGATGGCTATCCTCCTGCCATCTGGAAATAAGAGCCAAGGAGACTGAATGCTTGTCCTGGTAAGTTATGATGTGAAAACAAGTGAAACTGGAGGAGGCAGGAGATTGAGGAGAGTTGCTAAGGCATGTAAAGACTATGGCCAGAGAGTGCAATTTTCCGTGTTTGAATGCTTGGTGGATCCTGCGCAATGGACCAGGTTCCGACAACGGTTGATTGAGGAAATAGATATGGAGCAAGATAGCCTTCGTTTCTATTTTCTCGGAGCAAACTGGAGGACTAAGGTCGAGCATGTTGGTGCAAAAAAAACATTTGATCAGGAAGGCCCGCTGATCATCTGAAAATTGTTTCCGCGAACCGATGGCAGACAGATAAGTCCGGGAGGTTCGCAACACTAATAAATACGCTGCTGGATCGCCAGAATGGGTCTCTCTGGATGATTTGGTAGATGGTTAAAATAACAGGTTCGCGGAGCCTGTTGATTTTGCCGATTTGTATCAACATCTTATAAATCGGCAGTCGCCCCCCGCGCGGGGGCGTGGATTGAAACCTGCTGTTGTTTCTGTTGCGGTTAAGTATCCGACGGTCGCCCCCCGCGCGGGGGCGTGGATTGAAACACATCCCTATCCCACATCAATTCCGAGATTACCGTCGCCCCCCGCGCGGGGGCGTGGATTGAAACAACTCTTCCGGCGTGACGATAGATGGCCTTCTTGTCGCCCCCCGCGCGGGGGCGTGGATTGAAACCGGGTAGTTAATCAGGACAATAGGGAGAGAGAAAATGTCGCCCCCCGCGCGGGGGCGTGGATTGAAACATGCCGTCAGCCATGCTCTATCGGGATCAGGAAAAGTCGCCCCCCGCGCGGGGGCGTGGATTGAAACAGTACCCCGCGGCAGGTTGGCACGAAACCATCCAGTCGCCCCCCGCGCGGGGGCGTGGATTGAAACAATTCCAAGAAGAAAATTCTCTTTTGCGTTCAGGGTCGCCCCCCGCGCGGGGGCGTGGATTGAAACTTTTATTGGCCAGCTAGGGATAGGAATAAATAAGTCGCCCCCCGCGCGGGGGCGTGGATTGAAACATTTCCTGCGCCAGTGTCACCCCCCCAGTCCAGGTCGCCCCCCGCGCGGGGGCGTGGATTGAAACATCACGATTGGCAAAATCTGCCCAGTGGTGAGAGTGTCGCCCCCCGCGCGGGGGCGTGGATTGAAACGGTGCGGCCTCGGCTGGTATATACGGCCTCGACCGTCGCCCCCCGCGCGGGGGCGTGGATTGAAACAGGTTCAGACATCCTTGATAAATTGCCCCTGCAAGTCGCCCCCCGCGCGGGGGCGTGGATTGAAACTCCGGCAGAGAAGCCACCATTATAGCAACAGAGCGTCGCCCCCCGCGCGGGGGCGTGGATTGAAACAAAGATCTATCAAACAAAGAGTATCACTCTGGATGTCGCCCCCCGCGCGGGGGCGTGGATTGAAACAAGTATGACAACTACAAACCAAGGAGGGGGAAAAAGTCGCCCCCCGCGCGGGGGCGTGGATTGAAACCGGCTGAATTACGCACCGAGGCCGTGGCCCTGAAGTCGCCCCCCGCGCGGGGGCGTGGATTGAAACAAGGCCAACCAGACCAACATCACCAACGCCTTGGTCGCCCCCCGCGCGGGGGCGTGGATTGAAACCAAATCTTGCCTGCTTCAGGTGTGCTTGAATCTGGTCGCCCCCCGCGCGGGGGCGTGGATTGAAACGCAGGATGGGCCTCATCTGTACCGGTTGTCGATGGTCGCCCCCCGCGCGGGGGCGTGGATTGAAACGTATCGTTCTTCCTTGGATGAGTATGTATTTCGTGAGTCGCCCCCCGCGCGGGGGCGTGGATTGAAACAATCAGGACTTCGGACGATATATCAATGAGTCCAGTCGCCCCCCGCGCGGGGGCGTGGATTGAAACATCCGCCGATAACGACTATTACACCACATCCCTTGTCGCCCCCCGCGCGGGGGCGTGGATTGAAACATCTTATCATTATGATTGGTTGATTGCAATAAAAGTCGCCCCCCGCGCGGGGGCGTGGATTGAAACGGGTTCGTCAACGTGAAAGACTTTCGGGGCAAGAGTCGCCCCCCGCGCGGGGGCGTGGATTGAAACTATTTCGTCGGTCAGTCGTCCGTGGTTCTCAAAGGTCGCCCCCCGCGCGGGGGCGTGGATTGAAACTCCTCTGCCGCGGGTGGAATTTCCATAAAGTGCGGTCGCCCCCCGCGCGGGGGCGTGGATTGAAACTTGGTTGTGGGCCGGTCCTTATGCCGCAATCGCCAGTCGCCCCCCGCGCGGGGGCGTGGATTGAAACAAAAAATGGAGATGGTGGTCAGACTGGATTGATGTAGTCGCCCCCCGCGCGGGGGCGTGGATTGAAACACCGTCGCCACTCCGGCGTATATTTATCAGGATTGCGTCGCCCCCCGCGCGGGGGCGTGGATTGAAACCCGTTTGGATGCGATGTCCATTCCTGAATAGTTGTCGCCCCCCGCGCGGGGGCGTGGATTGAAACTTATAACTCCAATCGCTTCCAAAATTTGGCTAAGGTCGCCCCCCGCGCGGGGGCGTGGATTGAAACATATCTCAATACAGACAGGTTCAGGTTGAATTTTTGTCGCCCCCCGCGCGGGGGCGTGGATTGAAACAGGTATCGCCGATCATTCTGAATGGCGGCATCGTGTCGCCCCCCGCGCGGGGGCGTGGATTGAAACACAGTGATTTTCTGCACGGCAGTAGCCATAGGCTGTCGCCCCCCGCGCGGGGGCGTGGATTGAAACACTGGGTTGCCTGGATCAATAAATCAGTCTCTGGCGTCGCCCCCCGCGCGGGGGCGTGGATTGAAACTTGCCGTCAGAAACCAGTAAATATATGAACAAGGGTCGCCCCCCGCGCGGGGGCGTGGATTGAAACATTTTCTCTCCTGTTAAGAAACCCCCGGACAACGTCGCCCCCCGCGCGGGGGCGTGGATTGAAACAGGTTCAGACATCCTTGATAAATTGCCCCAGCAAGTCGCCCCCCGCGCGGGGGCGTGGATTGAAACAACTGCGGGCTAGACAGCATTTAAACCGGCGATGTCGCCCCCCGCGCGGGGGCGTGGATTGAAAAACACATTTAACCGGGATATTGAGAGTGATGCCATTGTCGCCCCCCGCGCGGGGGCGTGGATTGAAACTCTCGCTGAGAATGGAGCCGCTGCGGATACTCAGGTCGCCCCCCGCGCGGGGGCGTGGATTGAAACATGGTCATTCCTCCGTGGTTAACGTGGCGGCGTGGTCGCCCCCCGCGCGGGGGCGTGGATTGAAACCGCACAGCGCGGAAAGTATCAACCTGCGGGCAAGTCGCCCCCCGCGCGGGGGCGTGGATTGAAACCCGTTCCGCTGGTCTGAAGCAATGACTCAACGGCGGTCGCCCCCCGCGCGGGGGCGTGGATTGAAACTCCTATTACCGGGCATGATCCTGGAATAATAAATGTCGCCCCCCGCGCGGGGGCGTGGATTGAAACAGCTTGCGGTTGGGGCGACCTTTGGCGGTGCCGTGTCGCCCCCCGCGCGGGGGCGTGGATTGAAACTCTCAAGGTGTGATGCGCCTCATCCATGAACACCAGTCGCCCCCCGCGCGGGGGCGTGGATTGAAACTCCTTATTTTATTACGATGAATCCCTGGGCAAGAGTCGCCCCCCGCGCGGGGGCGTGGATTGAAACACAATGTCATGCAAAGGGACTGAAATTATTGGAGTCGCCCCCCGCGCGGGGGCGTGGATTGAAACCATCAATCAGGTCATGGCAAGCAGCGCAGCAGAAGTCGCCCCCCGCGCGGGGGCGTGGATTGAAACGAAAGACTATGAAAAAATTGAACGAGTGTACATGGTCGCCCCCCGCGCGGGGGCGTGGATTGAAACAATTAAATCTTGCAGACTCTCAATCTCCAGATCCAGTCGCCCCCCGCGCGGGGGCGTGGATTGAAACCCGTTCTCGCGGGCAGCGGCAGATTTTTTCTCCGGTCGCCCCCCGCGCGGGGGCGTGGATTGAAACTCGTGCAGCAAAAAGAAAAACGTAATGATATTATGTCGCCCCCCGCGCGGGGGCGTGGATTGAAACGTGCATGATAGGGGCCAGCCGGGCAAGGTTTGCGCGTCGCCCCCCGCGCGGGGGCGTGGATTGAAACAGTATGTCGAGTGCTGTAGCGAGTATGTTGATAAGTCGCCCCCCGCGCGGGGGCGTGGATTGAAACCGACTATGCGGTTGTAACGGTCGATGGTGAGGATTGTCGCCCCCCGCGCGGGGGCGTGGATTGAAACAAAGTCTGAGAACGCAATACAAGCTCCTGACCTTTGTCGCCCCCCGCGCGGGGGCGTGGATTGAAACTATGGTATATTGCTCGGCTTTCCCCCCTGTCCCGTCGCCCCCCGCGCGGGGGCGTGGATTGAAACGATTTTGGTCGTGCGCTTGACATATGCTCTTGTAGTCGCCCCCCGCGCGGGGGCGTGGATTGAAACCAAGTGTCGCAAAAAAGGCCCTGGATTTCCCGGTGTCGCCCCCCGCGCGGGGGCGTGGATTGAAACCCGGATCAGTATGTCGCATAATGTTACTGATTATGTCGCCCCCCGCGCGGGGGCGTGGATTGAAACCCTCAAGGTGTGATGCGCCTCATCCATGAACACCGTCGCCCCCCGCGCGGGGGCGTGGATTGAAACATGATGTTATCCTTGCCCGGCGAACCGGGCTGTGTCGCCCCCCGCGCGGGGGCGTGGATTGAAACCAAATATCGGGGTAATCATCTGGTCTTTCTAAAGGTCGCCCCCCGCGCGGGGGCGTGGATTGAAACGTATTTCACGCCCTCACTCCTTCTCTCGAATCTTGTCGCCCCCCGCGCGGGGGCGTGGATTGAAACGTCCAGAACAACACCAGAAAACTCAGACGGATCAAGTCGCCCCCCGCGCGGGGGCGTGGATTGAAACGAAGATGGCTCGGCTGGCGCAGGCTACCGGCATGGTCGCCCCCCGCGCGGGGGCGTGGATTGAAACCAGGTTTCGCCTATTATCCTGAATGGCGGCATCGGTCGCCCCCCGCGCGGGGGCGTGGATTGAAACAACCGTGACCATCGGGAGGCTTAATAAATGGCTGTCGCCCCCCGCGCGGGGGCGTGGATTGAAACGAAGAGAGCCGGGAGACAGTTTGTCTTATAAAGAGTCGCCCCCCGCGCGGGGGCGTGGATTGAAACATGCTGTCCCCTGATGTGCGGGTAGCCTTGTGAAAGTCGCCCCCCGCGCGGGGGCGTGGATTGAAACGCCGTTTGCCGGGTTGTACCCATACAGGAGCATGGTCGCCCCCCGCGCGGGGGCGTGGATTGAAACACGATCATAAGTTGGAACTACCTGATATTTGGAAGGTCGCCCCCCGCGCGGGGGCGTGGATTGAAACAGGGAACGGTCTACTCACTGACGGTCGGAGAGGCCGTCGCCCCCCGCGCGGGGGCGTGGATTGAAACTTTATCCCAAAAAAACTCTCCATAGTCCTTTGTTGTCGCCCCCCGCGCGGGGGCGTGGATTGAAACTCTCGATCTCTCTACCGCGTATCTACAGGCGATCGTCGCCCCCCGCGCGGGGGCGTGGATTGAAACACTGTTTTCAATCAGGCAAGCAACATGATCCTGATTGTCGCCCCCCGCGCGGGGGCGTGGATTGAAACTGACGATCCCGGAAGTTGAGCAGCCGGATATTCCGGTCGCCCCCCGCGCGGGGGCGTGGATTGAAACACGGAGTCACCAAACATCTGCGCCACGCTGTCAGCGTCGCCCCCCGCGCGGGGGCGTGGATTGAAACTCAGGCTTTGGAAAAATGTCCCGTTTGCCTGATCGTCGCCCCCCGCGCGGGGGCGTGGATTGAAACGCATCTGCTGGGCAATCCCCTGGCGTGCAGCGAGAGTCGCCCCCCGCGCGGGGGCGTGGATTGAAACACCATAACAAGGTCAAACTCGATATTTAGCGCCCGTCGCCCCCCGCGCGGGGGCGTGGATTGAAACAGAATGGCAGAATAACAATGAGATTTCTCGCGATTGTCGCCCCCCGCGCGGGGGCGTGGATTGAAACACGTTGACAAACCCAAAGCGCTCAAGGCCCTCGGTCGCCCCCCGCGCGGGGGCGTGGATTGAAACAATGGTGTTTGGCAGGTGGTTTCTACCGGTGCAGTCGCCCCCCGCGCGGGGGCGTGGATTGAAACACGTTGACAAACCCAAAGCGCTCAAGGCCCTCGATGTCGCCCCCCGCGCGGGGGCGTGGATTGAAACACACCCCCGCTGACCAACGCCCTTGATCATGAGCGTCGCCCCCCGCGCGGGGGCGTGGATTGAAACATGGTCGTTCCTCCGTGGTTAACGTGGCGGCGTGGTGGTCGCCCCCCGCGCGGGGGCGTGGATTGAAACTAATGCATCAAGACGTTCTGAAATTGATTTTGCGTCGCCCCCCGCGCGGGGGCGTGGATTGAAACGCAAAGAGGATCGACTCAAATCAGCAGGAGATAGTGTCGCCCCCCGCGCGGGGGCGTGGATTGAAACAAGGACCAGGGTGTGGAATGCCGAGCCGATTATGTCGCCCCCCGCACGGGGGCGTGGATTGAAACATAGAAACTGCGAGGTGTTTAAAGGGGCTATCAGGTCGCCCCCCGCGCGGGGGCGTGGATTGAAACTCCGTAGCTGATACGGAGCCTGTCTGCCAGCCAGGTCGCCCCCCGCGCGGGGGCGTGGATTGAAACTCCCAACTCCTCCTCCGTTCCTATGTGCGAAAACTGTCGCCCCCCGCGCGGGGGCGTGGATTGAAACGATCATAGGCACTGGCATGTATGAAATAACGTCACGTCGCCCCCCGCGCGGGGCGTGGATTGAAACAGCACCAGTTAGACTTTTTCAAAATGGAGTATGACGTCGCTCCCCCTCACGAGGGGTGTGGGTTGAAATACTCCTCATTGTACGGGGTGAAGAGTGGCGGGTGATACGAAATGTGTCGCGGTTGGGGTCAATTTTTGGTTAAGTGCTCTTCAGTATGTCCTCTTCCTTTCCTCTTACTGTTTTCTGCTCAATGAATAAATCCGGTATTCGCCGTTAATGCTGGCGGATCTCGGATGC
>TBL_comb47_HYPODRAFT_10004613_pt1 | contig 15753 bp, 18 predicted proteins | sample TroBogypolimnion_40_FD_10682 | JGI IMG/M metagenome (IMG submission 10682)
GGCGGGGTGGGACCCAGGGAATTTTATGCCAAGGCTTGCGGGGCGGTGGAGATTGCCGGGAGCGATCCGGGGATTTATGGGGATTTGTTGCCCTGAGGGGGATGGCGCTGTGGCGGCGGTCTGTGACCGCCGATTCGCATGCTGAAGCCGCTTCACCCCGGCGGTTATGGTCACTGATCCGCGTCCTCGAAGACGGCGACCAACCCGACTCCTTCGACGAGCGCGTCGCAATCTCCATCGGCACGTGGAGCCGTCCCAACGGCTTTCTCAATGTCACGCTGACCGCCCCGAACAAGGTCGCTTTCCGCGGCGGTCCGGGAGTTGCGTTCATCATTGCCCAACTTCAAGCCCTCAATGTCCTCGAAATTCAAGAAATTGCTAGGACTGCTGCTTAATCGCGCGGCGCAGACAGGCTCATCCTTCGTCGCCATGGCACTAAACTAAAGCACTATGGCATTGCGTCCGGCTTTGTGGCATAATAGCGGGGTGCAGGAAAATCCGTCCATCATCGCCGTCATCGACGCAACCACCCAATCCACACTCTTCCCGAACGAGACTAACAAGCCGGCATCACATCCAATCCCCATCTACCAATGAAAATCATCCGCCATGCATTTGCTCTGCTCTCCCTCGCCATCACCGCTTATGCGGTTGACCCGCTCCCGTCATGGAATGAAGGCCCGGCCAAACAATCCATCGTCACCTTCGTGGAGAAGGTGACGAAACAGGGATCGTCGGATTTTGTGCCAGTCCCAGAACGCATCGCAGTTTTCGACAACGACGGTACGCTCTGGAGCGAACAACCGGTGCCGGTCCAGTTTTACTTCGTGGCGGACCGAGTGAAGGCGCTCGCCCCGCAGCATCCCGAGTGGAAGGACAAGGAACCTTTTGCCTCGATGCTCAAGGGCGACCTGAAAGCCGCACTCGAAGGCGGCGATCATGGATTGATGGAACTTTTCATGGCCACCCACACCGGCATGACCACCGACGAATTTGCGCAGATGGTGAAGGATTGGATCGCTACCGCGAAGCATCCGCAGACCGGCAAGCGCTTCCTCGACATGACCTATCAGCCGATGCTCGAAGTGCTCGCTTACCTCCGGACTAACGGATTCAAGAACTTCATCGTCTCCGGCGGCGGCATCGAGTTCATGCGCCCCTGGGCGGAACAGGCTTATGCCATCCCGCCTGAACAAGTCATCGGCAGCAGCATGAAAACGAGGTTCGAACTGCGCGATGGCAAGGCCGTGCTCGTGCGACTGCCCGCGCTGAACTTCAACGATGACAAGGCCGACAAACCCGTCGGCATCAACCAGCACATCGGCCGGCGTCCCATCGCCGCGTTCGGCAATTCCGTGGGCGACCAGCAGATGCTGGAATACACCCAGAGCGGCAGCGGCGCACGATTCGAACTGCTGGTGCTCCATGACGATGCCAAGCGCGAATTTGCCTACGGACCGGCCCGCGGATTGCCGGATGTCAAATACGGCTACTTCACGCCCGCGCTGGAAGACCATGCGAAGAAGGATGGCTGGACCGTCGTGAGCATGAAGGACGATTGGAAGCTTGTATTCCCCGCCGCACAGCCTGAGGTCACAGCCATTGACGTCCTGCTAGAGCCGGACGCCACGATGCTCCGGCATGCCGCCGCCAACAACGCCCGCCTGCTGAAAGCCTATCCGAAAGGCTTCGCCCTTGATGAGACGCACACGCCTCACATCACGATGCTGCAGTGCTTCGTACGCAGCGCCGACTTGGAAAAACTTTATGCCGTCGAAGAAAAGGTGCTCGCTGCCGCCAACGTCAACGCGATGAAGCTGGAAGCATTCAAGCTCTACTACATTCCGACCGGTGGCGGGCTCGGGGTCGCCGGCATCTGCGCGAAGCCGACTCCGGAAATCCTCAAGCTGCAGGCGGACATCATTGCCGCCGCTGAACCGTTCAATCTGAGGGCCGGACCCATCGGCGCGTTCACCGCCGGGCACGATAATCCAGCCATCGACGCAGCCATCATCCAGTATGTGTCCACGTTTGAGCAGATTGGAGCAGGCGAACACTTCAATCCGCATGTTAGCACCGGTACCGCGTCCACAGCCTATCTCGACGAGATGATCAAGGAGCCCTTCGAGTCATTCACCTTCACGCCCGCCGGCGCGGCCGTCTATCAACTCGGCCCTTACGGCACCGCGGCGAAACAACTCAAGGAGTGGAATTTGAAGCGTTAAGTAAACCGCCAACCGATCCGTCGCTTGTGAAACACGCTGGCGGTTGAGCCAATCTGAAGCACTAACAAACTGAAACGCAGAAATGCCGCATCGGCAACAAACCGGCTGTTCCGACTTCGGATTTTCAGCTCTTAGATCAACGGCCCGCGCCTTCACCAGCTCAGCAAGCCATTCAACACAAACTGCGCCTGCCGTCCGGCAGGTACTCATATCTGTTTTTCTGTGCATGCGGGTGCTGGCAGGGGAGCTCGGCGAACCGGAGGCGGATGCGGCAATCGCTAGGGATGCACCGCATGCATCTGTTCCAATCCGGGATGCGGACGAGCCCGCGAAAGGCATCACCTGGCAGGGCTGGGACGGGTTGCACTTCGATTTTTCAAAAGAGACGGGAATCACGAACGTGGCCGAGCCGTTAAGTTGGGCGCGGGTGAATGTGGAGGAGGTGAGTCATCACGGGAAGATGGGCATGAAACTGGCGGCGGACGCCGCTGGCTTTGCCGCGGACAAGAGTTTGGCGGATTTCGCTGATGGCGCTGAGTTGCGGCGCGCACGCCTCTATTTCAGCGGCGAGTGGCTGCTGCTCAAACCGATCGCGTATGAATTTGAAATCGGCTACATTCCGCATGAATTAGCGACGGAGACATTCGCGGCGGACGGATGCTTGCCCTGAGCGGCGGAGTGACATGGTATCTGCATTCGCACCTGCGCTGGAACCGGGTGCGGAGGAATTGAGGCAGTCCGTTTCCAACCTCACGTCTTCCGCGACTTCTCCAAAAAAATATCCAAAAGATTGCTTGGAACTGCGGAGCTGACGGGTATTCTCAAAGGCAAGGGATGAGCCATGAATCGGGCTCACCCCCTTTCCTCGGCCCCACCTTGCCCGTCCCGGGGACCCCAACAACAAATTCCTAGCAACCAAGCCCGAACAAAACACGACCATGAAAACGAAATCGATCGCCGCCCTGCTGAGCCTTGCCTCCTGTCTGATCCTTCCGCTCGCCGCCAAGGATGATGCCCCGCGCGGCTTCACGCCGCTGTCGGATCTGAAGGATGCCCAATCCAAGGCCGACGGCAAGAAGCTGGTGGTGCTCGTCGTCAAGGGCATGGACGACACCTGCCCCAACTGCGCCGCCGCCCTGGAAAACGGCCTCAAGGCGGTCGGCTCCGGCGTTGTCAAGGTGTTCGCCCGCGCCGAAACCATCGGCAAGACCGACGCCAGCTCGTTGCCGCCGGCCCTTCAGGAACGCATCAAGCGGATGTTCACCACCGGCGCCGCGGTCACTTTCGTCGTGTTCAATCCCGACATGTCGTCAATCATTGTCGAGGCCACCCGCACGGAACTCCAAAACGACAAAAAGGCCACCGCAGCGTTCAAGAAGAAAGTTCAGGATGCCCAGAAGGCGCTCAAGTAATCAGCCCCTCCCCTTTTCCCCGCCCTCCTGTTCGGCAACCCGCTCTCTCAACGGCCTTCACCCAGTAAAATATGAAACTTCGCCTCGCTCTCGCGGTCATCGCCGCGCTCTCCCTCAACGCCATCGCCGAATTGCCGGCACCCGACGCCAACGGATGGATCACCTTGTTCAACGGCAGGGATCTTACCGGCTGGGACGGGCTGGACGGATATTGGTCCGTCGTTGACGGCGCAATTCAGTGTCAGGAAACCAAACCAACCTCCAAGCAGAGCGACCTGATCTTGGTCGCGTCGAAGGAGAATCCCGAGAAGTTTGCGAATTTCGAAATGCACTACAGTTGGAAGATGGTTTCTGCCGACGGCAATTCCGGCGTGCAAATTCGTAGCGTCATCGATCGCCCCGAAATGAAACACGTCGGCGGCTATCAGGCCGACATTGACGCAAAACATAGTTACACCGGGATCATTTACTGCGAGGGCGACGTGGCTGGCGGTCGTGGCATCATGAGCAATCGCGGGGAGAAGACGCTGTGGGACGAAAACAACCGGCGCTCCAGCACCAAGCTCGAAAAGAGCAGCGATGAAATCAAAAAGGCCATCAAGCCTCAGGGCGAATGGAACGACTGCGTGATCATCGCCAACGGCAACCGGATCATTTACAAAATCAACGGCGAAGTCACCACCGACATGACCGACAACAGCCCGAAAGCCCGCAAAGACGGGGTCATCGCCCTACAGATGCACGGCGGCTTTGACATGACGATCCAGTTCAAGGGATTCAAAATCAAAATGCTGCCTGCCACGAAGTAAGCCGCGATTTCAGAAGCAGTCTTCCAGGCCCGCCAACAGAGTAGGGTAACACCCCATCGCGCAGCGATCAGTCGTCCGGATATATTGCCCCTGTGAAACTTCAGGACTACACCGCGAGGCTGGTGACCAACCCTGAGGAAATGGAGGCGTGGCTGCTTCCCGTGGCGGATGCGGGTGTGGACATCTTTCATTGTTCGCAGCGCCGGTTCTGGGAACCAGAGTTTCCTGGTTCGGACCTGAATCTTGCCGGATGGGTCAAGAAAATGACCGGCAAACCGACCATTACGGTGGCGTCCGTCGGCCTTTCCGGGGATTTCCTGGCAGCCTTCAACGGGGAATCCTCGACACCCCGTTCGTTGGATGAACTCCTCCGGCGCTTTGATCGCGGCGATTTCGATTTGGTGGCAGTGGGTCGTCCGCTGCTGGCCAACTCACAATGGACCCGGAGAATCCGCGAGGGTCGCTCCTCAGAACTCCAAGGGTTCACCAAGGATGTACTGGCCACACTTGCGTAATCCAGATATATTGGCGCGACATCGGTTTGCCGACGCCCGTATCGGGTTGATGCGAGCCGCTAACCAGCAGGGAAAGATGAAGGCAACAGACAGCAACCCATTGGTGAAGCGGCGTAAGGTGGTGGTCGTTGGAGCAGGTGCTGTCGGATCGAAATTCTGCTACGCCCTAGCCCAAAGCGGACTGGCCGAAGAGGTTGTGATACTTGTCGTGAGCAATCCCGTTGACATTCTGACTCATGTTGCCGTCAAGCGTGCCGGGTACGCCTGGGGACGTGTGCTCGGGTCGGGTACCGTTCTCGACAGCGCTCGTTTCAGAAATCTGCTCAGCAGAAAATGTGGAGTCGACACATGGCACCCTGGTTTCGAGGAACTTTTAGATCCGGATTTGTGAGAACACAGGCACCTCGCCTGCTTTCCATGTGCGGCTATAATGACCTACGATTAGCGTGTTTGCTATGGAGAGATTCCCTACCTTTGAGCAATTCGAATTGCGGACATTATGCAGCGGTCGGCCATCTTCTGCGTGCCGATTTCACCAGTTCCAGAACCAGCAAAGGGATCGCTCCTGCGGCAAGGAGCTGGAGGCAATCGGAGAATGACATGTGAGAGGTCTTTAGAATCCTTCCCAATGTGGCGCTGTGCTGGCTCCATACTTGGAGGCCGAAGGACACAGCCACCACGGCGACGAGGTTCAGATTCGTGAGTAGGGAAATCCGCCAGACCGGCTTGGTCTCGCTACGTGCGCCGAAGGCCCGCAGTAACTCGGCGATAACCAATACCGCGAAGGCGGCGGTTCGGGCGCTTTGGAGCGTTCCCGTTTGCAAGACATGGCGATATACAGCGAAGGCCACTCCAGCGGTAAGGAAACCGGTGAGCAACATGGTGCGTAGAAACATTGAAGTTGTGAGACTCTCCGAACGTCCGCGCGGACCGCGTTTCATCACGTCGTGATCGATGGCGTCGGTGGCCAGACAGAGTGCGGGCAAGCCGTCGGTCACGAGATTGATCCATAGCAGGTGAATGGGCAGAAGCGGCGTAGGCAAGCCGATGATCACGCAGACCATCATGAAAGAAAGTTCCGCCGTGCTTCCGGCCAACAGGTATTGGAGTGTCTTGCGGATATTCGAGAAAATGCCGCGACCTTCCTCGACTGCGGCGACGATGGTGGCAAAGTTGTCATCCGTGATGATGATGTCCGCCGCCTGCCGGGTCACTTCCGTACCACCTTTTCCCATGGCGATGCCGATGTCGGCTCCTTTGATGGCCGGGGCGTCGTTCACTCCGTCGCCTGTCATGGCCACGACCGCACCGGTGGATTTCAAAGATCTGACGATCCGCAGCTTGTGCTCGGCAGTAACGCGGGCATATACGGTGATATCAGGGACCCTCCGCCGTAGTTCAGCGTCAGACATTTTGTCCAATTCAGCTCCGGTGATCGCCACCGCTTGTTCTGCAACGCCGATTTCCCGGGCGATGGCTGCTGCGGTTTGAGGGTGATCTCCGGTGATCATTACCACTCGGATGCCAGCGGAGCCGCAACTGGCCACCGCGTCCTTGGCTTCCTTGCGTGGTGGATCATACATTCCCGATAGACCAATGAATGCCAGATCGCGCTCGACGAAATCCGCGGTCAGGCTGTCGGCCGAAGTGCTTTCCATATCCCGCCGGGCCGACGCGAGTACGCGCAGGGCTTGCCGTGCCATCGTCGTCGTCTGCGCGAGAATCTCATCCCGTCCTTGTTGTGTGAGTTCGACAATTGCGGTCCCGTTGTGGACATGAGTGCAGCGTTCCAACAGAGGGCCGGGAGCACCGTTGACGAATGCACGAAGCGTTCCTCCCGGCATTCTACGAATCATCGTGCTGAGCTTGCGGTCCGAGTCGAATGGGATTTCGGCAAACTTCGGAAAGTCCCTGTCAAGTTGCTCGCGGTCACCTCCCGCTTTGCTGCCTACGGCCAGCAACGCACCTTCTGTTGGATCACCCACGGCTCTCCATTTGCCGTCTTCTTTGATGAGGTGGGCGTTGTTGCAGCCCAGAATGACGGCGATGAGGTCACCCAACGGAGCGGTGTCCGGACTGATTTCGCCCTCGGGTCCGTAGCCTTGTCCAGTAACGGCATAGCTACGACCCGCCGTATAGAGAGAGCGCACCGTCATTTCGCCCACGGTTAAAGTGCCGGTTTTGTCGGTGCAGATGACGCTGGTTGACCCGAGCGTCTCCACGGCCGCCAGTTTCCTGACCAACGCCCCACGGCGGGCCATACGTCGCACTCCCAGCGCGAGTGCCACGGTGACCACGGCGGGCAGACCTTCCGGCACTGCGGCCACCGCGAGGCTGATTGACGTCATAAGCAACTCCAGCGGAGGAGTGCCGCGCAACAGACCCAACCCGAACAGGAGCATCACAATCCCCAAGGCCGCCCAGACAAGCACGCGTCCAAATGCCTCCAGCTTCATTTCCAGCGGTGTATGCTTGTCGGTTCCCGCCTGTTCAATCAGTTCCGCGATGCGCCCCAACTCGGTCTTCATCGCGGTAGCCACGACCACCGCCCGGCCTGTGCCCGTGGCGATGCTGGTGCCCATGAACACCATGTTCTTACGGTCGGCAAGCGGGACCTCGGCAGTCTCCAGCCTCGCGGGCCGCTTAGTCACAGGCTGTGACTCGCCGGTCAACGGAGCCTCGATGCAACGGAGCAATGAAGCTGACAGAATCCGCGCGTCGGCAGCCACCAGATCCCCGGATTCAAGCTCCAGAACGTCCCCGACGACGATTTCCGCCGCAGGAACCAAGATCACCATCCCGTTCCGCAGAACCTTCGCATGCGGAGCTGTCAGCTTCCTCAGTGCCGTAATCGACTTCTCCGCATTGTATTCCTGATAGAATCCAACCACAGCATTGAGAATGACAATCGCCAGGATGGCTGCGGCATCAATCCTCTCTCCCAGCGCCAAGGATACCATACCGGCAGCGATGAGAATCCAAATGACCAGACTCTTGAACTGTGCGAGCAGGATCCGCCATGCACTGACGCCCGGACCTTCCTTCAATTCATTCCTTCCATTGGCCACAAGTCGTCGTATGGCTTCCTCTGCCGAAAGCCCGGCCGGCGTGGAATCAAAATGGACCAATGCATCGTCGGCAGACCGACGATGCCATGCCTCTGCGCTGGCTTTTCCAAGGATGGGCGGAGGCTGGATCATACAGGCGGCCGTTGACAGAGCGGGCGATACTTTCATCGGGCTGAAAACCTCTTTAGGGAACACCGGCAGACAGCAATAGCAAGCAAACACGGCCCTGGTAGGGTTTCACCCTATTGGCGTATTCGTCAAAATGGTTTTAGCTGCGCATGTGTCGAAGCTCCATCACCTCGGAAAATCATGAACACGGATCCGCTGCATGAAGGCCCTATCATCATCCATGGCACCGGCATTGGCACGGTGAGTCCTGACATGATTCGTGAGCGCGCTGCCGAACTGGCGGTCATCAGCGGTCGACAGGCCCGCGATGCGTCGCAGTCCGACCGGGACGAGGCGACCCGTGAACTAACATGCGGAAATGAACTCGATCCGCAGCAGGTTTTCTTGGAGTCGGTTCCCGAATCCGAGCGCTGGGACCCAGTCCCCGGATCTCACGGCAATGAAGCCGTGACCGGTTTCGATGACAACGAGGATGAAGACGGACGAAGCGTGGGTGAAAGGCTTTGCGAGGAAGGAGTGGAAGAAGCGGGACACGACCAAATGCTGGCAGCCGCCACAAAATCCCCATCGGAAGGGAATTGATCACACTGCGACGTTGCCCAACCCTCTGCCCTCCAGCCGTGGAGGACGAATCAGGGTTAAAGCCGATTTCACGCTCCAAATCGCCCCGCCCCGATACGGTCGGAGTTCCATTCCGGGTTTGCCGTTGTCGGCACCTCCGACAACCGAGCGTCCTTACGCCAACGACCAAGGTGATGCCAGGAGGTGACACCCTACCGGGACCTTTGCCGCAATTCCTGGCGCAACTGCTCGACCTCACGCAATAGATTCAGAACAAATCTCAAGCCGCTGTCACTCAACCTGTGGGCGTGCCGCAAGTGCTCGATGCGGCGGAGTTGGCGCAGACCTTCGGTGTCGAATTCCAGTGCTTCCGTGGCCGTTGATATCACTCCGATCTCATGATAATGCAGCACGGTTTGAGTACTCACACCTGCCAGTTCGGCGACGACTTCGAGAGAGTACACGGTTTCGCATTCCGGCTCGTAAACCATGCGGCTGTCGTCTTGTTGGGAATCTTCGGGTTTCATGCGGGACGTCGGTGAAGGGTGGCTGTGTCACGGAGTTTTTCCCAAAGGGCGCGCTCTTCCTCACGAAGGATGGTTGGAATTTGGATGTTGAGAATCACATGGAAATCACCGCGCTCGCCGCTTTTGCCTTTGGGCAGGCCACGGCCGCGCACGCGAAGTTGCTGGCCATTCTCTGCCGCGGCTGGGATCCGGAGTTTGATTGGCCCGTCGAGAGAATGGACCACTGCTTCCGAGCCCAGAACGGCTTCCCACGGTGCGATGTTGAGTTCACGGAAGAGATCCGCTTCGCGGCTGGTGAAATCCGGATGCGCGGCGTGGCGAACCCTCAGGTAAAGATCACCGGCGGAAGCACCGTCATGACCCGATTCACCATGGCCCGCGACGCGGATTCGCCGCCCATCGGCGACCCCTGGTGGAATGCGGACTTGAAACGATTGCGTGTCTGTCTTGCCAGTCTGGCGGTTCACCGATTGCAGGGAAATGGACCGTATCGCCCCATGCATGACTTCTTCCAAGGTGACGAGAATGTCACCTTCTATGTCATGGCCGCGCCTGGGCCCGGTCCGGTTAGAAGGCTCTGCGGAAGACTCTTGTGAAAACCCATAACGGCTCGCACCGCTGAAATATTGCTCGAAAAAATCACTGAAACCGGTGCCGCCGAAATGAAACTCCTCGCCACTCTCCCGCGCACCATGCGGAGGTGCACGGTTGGCGCCTTCATGCTGCCAGCCGGCACCGAGGCGGTCATATTTTCTCCGTTTCTCCGGATCGCTCAGCACTTCATTCGCTTCATTGATCTCTTTGAAGCGCTCTTCGGCCGATGCTTTGTCCTTCGCCACATCGGGGTGGTATTTTCGCGCAAGCTTGCGGAACGCCTTCTTGATATCGGCATCGCTCGCGTCGCGGGCAATCCCGAGCGTGCTGTAGTAGTCTTTGAATTCAACTGACATGGGGAAAATACTTCTACAGAGGCGCTCAGAAGCCGCTTGCGGAATGGTGCGGGCAAACGAAAACGCCAAGGTCACGACGCTCGCGGCCCGTATCTACCATTCATCATGCGTGCTTGGAATGCGTCAGGTCATTGACGACCACTTTTGCAGGTCGAAGGATCTTTTCGCCCTGCCGGTAACCGCGCTGGAACACCTCCAGGATGGCATGATCGGCATGGGACGGATCGTGGCGCTGGGAAACCGCTTCATGTAGGCGCGGGTCGAACGGTTGGCCGACGCATTCCTCAGTCACGATGCCGTGCTGGTGGAGTAACAGACGAAGTTGCCGCAACGTCATTGCCACCCCCTGATGTATTTGTGGGGAGCCGGGAGCAGCGCCGGAGGCAAGCGCCCGTTCGAGGTTGTCGATGACGGGCAGCAATTCCTCAATGAACGAGTCCTTCTGCGCGGCGGCTCGGGCTTCCCCGTCCTGGCGAGTGCGCCTTTTGAAATTCTCGAAGTCGGCCGCCAAGCGCAGGTTCAAATCCTTTTGTTTGGCGAGTTCGTCGCGGAGCGGATCCGACCCGGTGCTGGCGCTGCTAGCGGTGTTGCCGGTGTCGGCTGCCGCAGCAGCCGGCAGAGGATGGTGGTCAGGGTGGTGCATTGTTCCAAGAGGTTTCGAAATCCGGGTTGCCGCGCTTGACGGCCGTACGGGTTATGGAGTTGAAGTTAGACCCGTCGGCGGCGCCTCCGCCGGAATTACTCATGGTGCTCCAAGGTTTCCGGATGGGTTCCGGAGAGGATTTTCCTGGCATGGTCGGTTTGCTCCTTTGAGCCGTGGGCGATGACCACAAACTTGCCTGCTTTGAGTGCCGTCTCGAAGCGCAGGATGCTGTTTTCGGGAATGCCCAGGCTATACAAACCCGCGCCGAGCGCGCTGAGGCTACCCACCACCAACGCGCCTTCCAAGGCCCCAACAATCCACCCGACGAGCGGCCCCGCCACCAGCAAGGGACCGATACCGGGAATCAGAAAGAACGCGGAGCCGAACAGCATCCCCCACAACCCGCCCCAAAAGGCCCCCTGNTTGCCCCAGTAATTCATGCGGTCTCCTGCGTTGTANTAGCCGATCACATGTTCATCNGTGTGATAGTCGCGGCCCACGATGGAGAGTTGCTTCATGTCAAAGTCGGATTTCTGAAGTTCCTTGATGGCGGCTTCGGCCTCGGTGTGAGCTGTGTAGATGGCAACGACGGAGTTGTGTTGGTTCATGATGGGGTGGTGTTTGGTTTCAACGTGGCTGAACCTAACCCGTAGGCGGGGCACCCGCCATGGGGTGTTCACCCCGTCCGTTGTGATTGGTTCCTGTAGCGACGAACCTTCCCCGTAGGCCATTCGTTCCCGCCTTGCGTGACGTGGGGCGAGACGCGTCCCTGTCTCCCGCCCGCGGTAGGGTTAGTCCCCATTGGAAGGCGGCGGTTTGAGGCCTAGTTTGGGCCTGCTAGCCGTGGATGCGCGCGCACGGGTGTCGCACTGGCGGCGATCTACCAAAGACACAAACCATTATGACCAAACTCGAAATCAAAGGCGACTGGAACATCACCAAGGGCAAGCTCAAACAGAAATGGGCCAAGCTAACCGACGACGATCTCCGATACGTCGAAGGCAAGAGCGATGAATTGCTAGGACGGATTCAGAAACGCACCGGCGAAAGCCGCGAAGCTGTTGAGGAGGTGCTCCACGACGCTTGCGGCTCCTGCGGCTGCAAATAACGGGCGTCCGCTGACCGCCTCCATGAACGATCTAACAAATACGGAGACGCTTCGCCCAAGCCAGGCGTATGGTGAGAGCGATGCCGGGCTGGTCCGCATCCCCCAGGAAATGCGCGACGTGAAGGGTCGGGGCGGCGGCTCGTTGCATGAGACGGCGAGCGGCGAAGCGGCGGACTCCGCACGTACCGGAGACCCGAGCTTTCAAGTCCAATAGAGCCTGGATGAATACAGGCGGACGCAGGGCCACTTTTGCTGATCTGACCAAGCCAACCTTTGCTCCCGCCCTCCGATCTTGAGTAGCCAAATATCCAGTCATGAACGAATCATCCTCCACCCTGCGCAATAGTCTGGCATTGGTCGGATTTATCGTCGTCACCTTTTGCGCGCCACTGTTTGGCGTGTCCGCGATGCCTGGAACGTGAGGGAGGAGATGCGTGGCTGGAGCAGGGGCAGTGCCAGAATCAGGCCGGGCATGTCGAGACGCGATTGTGAAAACTCCGCGGCCAGCGTCCAAGCTCCCGGATCGGCCGTGCGCCTCAGCTTCACCCACATCCCGAATGCGGACGCCACGCGAGTTTCCCATCACTTCCGTCCGGGTCATGAGGCCGGTGTATGTCCCGGCATCCGGCCCCCTGCGCTGTCGGAATTTTGCCTTGTTGGAACTCTTCCGGCGGGTTAGGTCTTTGTCCATGCACTTGCCATCATGTTTCAGCCTGGCCCTTTTGCTGTCATTGCCCTTGTCCGCCCAGGATCAGAGCGTGAATCCGGGCGTGAACAACCCCTACAAGAATCCCAATCCGGACGAGTGGGCCGCCAAGTGGGAGGCTGAGAGCCGGGAGATCTATTCCCTGCGCGAGAAAATCGTCGCGGTCTGCGCGATCAAGCCAGGCATGGCCGTCGCCGACATCGGCGCGGGCACCGGGCTGTTCACGCGGCTCTTTGCTGTGGCCGTCGGCAGCGCGGGCAAGGTTTACGCGGTGGACATCGCCGACAAGTTCGTGATGCACATTGGGAAGACCTGCGAGGCGGCCGGCCTGAAGAACGTGGTGGGCGTGGTCTGCACCGAGGACTCGGCCAAATTGCCGCCGGATTCGATCGATCTGGCGTATATCTGCGACGTCTATCACCATTTCGAATACCCGTACAAAACGATGGCTTCAATTCACCAGGCTCTGAGGAAGGATGGCCGGGTTGTGCTCGTCGATTTCCGCAGGGAGGAAGGGGTCAGCGCCGAGTGGATCGTCAAGCACGTTCGGGCGGGTCAGGATGTCTTCACCCGCGAAATCGAATCGTGTGGCTTCAAGCTGGTGGAAGAACCCGAAGCGCTGAAGCAGACCCTGAAAGAAAATTACTGCATCATCTTCCAAAAGGTGGAGCGTGCGATTGACATGCCCGCCAACGTCCCATTGCCGCCCGAACGGGTGAACTATGGACGGCCCTTCGAGTCGCCGACACGCCCGGCGCTGATCCCGTTGCCGCCCGGCGTGATTGAACCCGATGGCTGGCTCCGCGACTGGTGCAAGGCCGCAAAGGATGGATATACGGGACACATGGATGAGATTGACCAGGCTTTCAAACAGGCATGGGCCACTGACTACAAGATGACCGGTGACAGGTTGTACTGGCCCAACGGCGGTTGGCCTTATGAAGGCGGCGGGTACTGGTTCGACGGGCTGGCGCGGCTGGGTTATGTCATGCATGACGCATCGCTTATCAACCAGGCCACGACCCGCCTCGGCGTCGTCGTCAACAACATGAACGAAAACAGCATCCTGTTCCTTTGGTGGCTGAACAAGAACAACCCCGAGGATCTCAAGGCGGCCCAGGGAGTGAACTACGGGGAACCCGAATGGCCGATCTGGGCCAGCGGGCTCGTCGGCCGGGCGTTGGCGGGATACTACGCGGGCTCTGGCGACCCGCGCGCGTTACATGCCCTGGAATCCGCATACAGCAACAGCAACGTCTGGGCCACCGCGGAGGGCTGGGGCATCTCTAACATCTGGCCGGCGTATCAGACCTGGCTGTGGACCGGAAACAAAATGATTGGGCAAGGCCTCACCGGGTTCTTCAACAATTCAGGCGACGAAACGAAGCGCCAGTCCAGCCGGCGCTATCGAAGGTCGCCCAATGATCAACCCGGAGCTGAGGGGGCTGACCATGGCGTGCATTTCTGTGAGAGCACGGCGGCTTGGTCCTTGGGTTATCTTTGGACAGGCAACCGTAAATTCCTCGACGCGGCTCTTGGATGGCACCGGATGATCGAACGCGACTGCATGCAACCGCACGGCGTGCCCGTGTTCGACGAGTCTTATGGTCCCACCGGAGCATTCCGGGGCACGGAGACCTGTGACGTCGCGGGTTACATGTGGTGCCAAACCCTGCTGCTGAGCATAAGTGGAGAGGGGCAACTGGCAGATCGGATTGAGCGGGCGTTTTTCAATGCCGCTCCGGCGACAGTCTCGCGCGATTTCAAGACGCAGCACGTCTATTTCCAGACCCCCAACCGCATGGCCGACAAGTCGCTGCCCGCTGCCGGCCAGAATACGTTCCAGGCTAAGCACCAGCCATTGTGCTGCACGGCGGCCTTGAACCGCATCCTGCCCAACTTCGTGATGCATATGTGGATGGCCACTTATGATAACGGACTGGCGGCCGTCCAATACGGTCCTTGCCGGATATCCGCCCTGGCGGGCGACGGCGTGCGGGTCCGGATCGATTGCCGGACCGATTACCCCTTCAACGAGTCCATCGAGATGAGCGTCAAGCCCGAAAAACCCACCACCTTCCCACTCTTGCTCCGGATTCCGGCATGGTGCAAGAAGCCGGCGATCTCCGTCAATGGCATCCCGATCGACGCAAGCGCAGACGCCAGGAGGTTCGTTAGAATTGACCGGTCGTGGATAGACGGCGACACCATCCGCCTGCGCTTCCCAATGTCAGTCGAGGTTGCCAACGGGACCGACAAGAACCTCAAGCCGGCGGCCCCTTACGCAACCGTCAGCTATGGCCCCCTGCTGTTTGCGCTGGCAATCCCCGATACGGTTGACGCCAACACCCCCGACCGGGCTGCCCGATGGAATTTTGCTTTGAACATCGACGGCGGGAGCGCGGAGAGCGGCATAACGGTCGAGCGCGGCACCATGCCTGCCAAGTGGGACTGGCCGTTGGAATCGCCTTTGAAGCTTTGCGCCGATGCGGTGGGTTTTGACTGGCAGCCCGCAAACAGTTCGGCCTTGCCGACTGCGCCAGTCGTCGGCATTGGTGAAGCGACGAAGATCACCTTGATTCCCTACGGCTGCACCAAATTCCGTGTCTCGATGTTCCCGGTCGCGGCGCGGGCATTGAGGCCCCCGGGGCCGCCGAAAACCGAGCAACCAACGATAGCACCATGAAAATCCCTACCCTCATCCCGGATGTGCCGTTAGAGAGGGATGGTTGACCCGGCAAATGGTAGGCATTCCCCGCGCGCTGCGCCAACTCCTTCCTGCCGATCACGCGGGATGTGATCGGGGAAAACACGGCGCCGAAATTCACCTCGGCGTCCGGTCGCTTCTCCGGGCTGATGCCGAAACTCACGCAGAGCGCGCGGGAGGTGGCCACCGCAAAGGCGGCGCTCCGGGCGATGGGAATGTGCGTGGATAAGCACCAATCCCGAGACGCTGGAGGCCGCGTCCATCAAGGCGCAGAACTCAGCGTTCGACCTCAAAAGAGCCACGGTGTCGAGCAAGTTGGATTCCCTCAAACCAGGCAGCGCCGTGGACGACGCGGGGTCGGAGTTGAGGAGCTTGCTCGTGACGATTTTTACC
>TBL_comb47_HYPODRAFT_10004616_pt1 | contig 15749 bp, 27 predicted proteins | sample TroBogypolimnion_40_FD_10682 | JGI IMG/M metagenome (IMG submission 10682)
AACTCAATCTCTTTTATAGACCCACATGAAATAGGGAAACATTTTGTACATAATGGAACTTTACTTCTTTCTCTATTGAAAAAATTATCTATATCTATTGTAAAATTATGATCTAAATTATTATCACAGGAAAATTCTGATATATTATCACCAATATATTTTACATAATTATTGTGTTTGCCTATTATAAAATTATTTTTCCGATAATCTTCATCTAAAAATAGTTTATATAATTTACTCTCCTTAAATTCAGTAGTTTTAAAATAACTATTCACACCCCATTTTTTAATCATTTTTTCTCTCAATTTAAGTTTAACTTCATCTAAATACATAACATTTTCTACACCATATTTTTCTATTGTAGTTTTTTTGGTTTTTTCCTTAATTTCCTCATTCATCGAAGCATATTCAAACCCGTATTTTTTTAAATTAGTTTTTTTAGTTTTTTCTTTAACAATTTCAGAACTAGATGAATAAGTATATCCATATTTATTCAAATTGGTTGTTTTAATTTTATTCATTAAAATATCAGATTGATAGGCATATCCGCCCCATCTTTCTAAATTTGAATTTTTAACCTTATCTTTAATTTCCTTATTCTGTGATATGTATTTAACTCCGTATTTTTTTAAACATGTTATCTCTCTTTTGTTATTAATCTCATCCTTTTCTGAAATACTTAAACCACTCCAATAATCACTTACCCTTTTCGAAACATTTAAAAGCTTCATCTTATCACTCATAGATTTTCGCACACTTTCTACTTGTGATATATGATCAACACCATATTTACTTCTGATTGTTTTTTTAGTCTTTTCTTTAACTGATTCTAATTGGTTAGTTGATTCAACACCATATTTTATTAAATTACTCTCTTTGGCCTTTAAGCAACCACATTTTATTGAACAAGAATATTTACCACCAATTGATGTGTTTTTATTATACTCTTTATATGATATTTCCTTCACATTTTCACAATAATCACACTTAGACATTATTTTAATATGAGATCCATTTGATAAATCCTTTATATCAATTTCTATATACCTATTGGATATATCATAACCCAATTTCTCATAATATTTGGAACTCTTAACAAAAACTTTTTTATTTAATATCATATTTTATATATTAAAAAAGTGGTGTTCCCTTCAATATATTTAAATAAAAAATCCCGGAAAAGTCTTTCCGGGATTTAGTTTCGTAATGATATGTTATTTTTTACATGTCTGAAAAAAAATCATCATCTTCAATTTCAGTAGATTCAACAACCCCGGTTGTTTTGACGAAATTATCTTCAAATTCAAAATCATCAGAAGTAGCTTTAGATTCTACTTTAGCATTGTTATAGGATGTGGCCGCTTTACCAGTTAAAAAATTAGTTATTTCGGTAATCTTAGCATGTTGTGCTTCATCCAATGGTTTTGGTCCAAATTCTTCCAAATCATGATCTCGATCCAATAAGAAATCTTTAATTTTAGATTGTACAGATGGTTCAATTTTACCATCTTTTAGAGGAGCATTTTTAAAAGCTTGTTTTTCTTTAAAATAAATTGGTAAAGAAGTAGCTTCTGGTTTAAACATAGACATCTTGTAATCTGGATATGTTTCATCATTACCGGTAACCTGATTCTTGGTTTGAATTTCTTTAACAATCATAACGAAATCTTTACCAGATGCTAAATCAAAAACATTACAAGGAACACCTGAAATCTCACCATTCTTTTCGGCTTGTATTTTATCTCTGATAGTTTTACCATATTGGAAAATCATAATTTTACCAACTAAATCTGGTTGTTGTTCATCTTCAAGAACTAAAACATAAGAGTAATACTTTTTAGAATATTTTAACATTTTAGATTTTTCAATAAGAATAGCATTCTTAGAGTTTTGCATTGCATAATACAATTTTGTTAAAGGACATTCTTCACCGAAATTCTTTGGTGAATCAAACCATCCTGATAATTCTTTAGGCTGTTTAATATCCACATAATGCGTAATTTTGTCTATTCCACTGTTGCCTACTTTACCTTCTTTTGTTAAATTAGGTAAGAATCTAATTATTGATTTCCATCCTTTTTTCTTGTCTTTCGCTTTTGAAAGATCTACACGGTATATACCGTCATTGTTTGTTTTCTTTTGATCATCTAGGAAGTCCATTTTTGAGTCCAAACTGCCATTAAATAAATCATCACTTTCGAAATTTGCCATTTTGCTTTTTATTTCTTTTTATATCAGTTACCTGATTAATAATTATATTAAAAAGAAGTAAAAAGTTTAAAATATCATCTTAATAGTTTATTTAATTTACTTTCACGTTCTAAAAATATGTCATATTTTAAAACATATTTATTAGATAAATTTTTTGTATCATCAAATTGTATGTAGGCGGACTCTGTCATGTTAACATCGTTAATAACTTCGTCTATTATTTTTATCAATTTTCTCTGTAAATATTTTCCCTTTTTCTTAAATAGTTGTATCCATTTTTTAACAATATCTATACAATCTTTTTTCGAATTAGGTATCTTATATAGATTATAATTCAATTTATTATACTTATTACTTATTGATGTATTGAATTCTACCAAAAAATTAAATAATTCTGAATAATCTATATTATATGTTTTATAGTCGAAATTTATTAGATCGTTACTATATTTCCATAAATTTAAAGTTTTTAGTTGATTTAATAATATTTTATTATCGGTAATTTTACTATCCATTAATATAATATAAGTTTCGGATACTCTAGCATTTATCTCTTGATCGAAAGACAGGTACATTAAATAGGAAATATCTTGTATGAATTTACTTTTATATTTACTTTCAATATCATATAATATCTTATTCGCAAACCATTGTAAATCTTTTTTACTATTGTTTTTAACCCTGTTGAATATTTCATAGATATGTAATAATTCATGCGTTATTACTCTTTCCAATTCAAGATTGTTATACTTGTTTATATTAAAATTTATTATTATTTCACACCCGGCTAACTTTTTCTCAAAGTAATATCCAAATGTAGATTTTGAATAAATATCATTTCTGACACTATTTATAACTTTTACTAATATAGTGGTATTTAAATTTTCATAATCGAAATTATATAATCTGGAAAAATTATTTTCATTACCTGATATATCATTATTTATAGATTTTCCTATCTCTTTTAATATATTGGGTATTCCTTTAGATTCTAATAATGAATCAATGGATATTGACATGAAAGGATCTTCTGTGGTATATTGGTTATAATCTATCATTTTTATAGATAAGTATTAATTGCGTTTTTTGATCACTATTTTTATATGTATATCCTTTTGTAAATTGAAATCCATATGAATTGAAACGTTCTCTATTTAAACATTTAAATATTTCATCTATTTTTTCATTAACAATTTTCTTATAGTTTTTTAGGTAATATTTAGTAGATAGTTTAAAAATTCCTTCATTATTATTATCAATGTCCCAAAATATACCTAATCCTTTTATATTAGATTTAGTGTTTCTCGAATAATCAATATTAAGGAATTGCTTATTATTTTCGATATTATATAAAGAAGAATTTGCCATTCCATAGAATGTAATATTAGTATCTTTAGGATATCCATTTATATCACATTCGAATATAACAGGTAATACTCTAATATAATTAATATCTATATTATTGTTTTCTTCTAAATCGCTTATAATCATTTCTAGAAGAGATTCTGTATCTTCATAATTTTCAAATAATTTATAATTAGTTATATGTTTCATCATAAGTGTTTTTTATTTATTGGTGAAAAATATAACGCAACAAAAATGAAATTAGTACACCCAGTTATCTTTTCATATTCTTCGATATCTACATTTGTCCATTTCTTATCTCGCCAACTTATAAGATTAATTTCAGTTTTATATCCAAATGATTTCATATGACTAATAATTGTTTCAATTATATGTAAAATTAATTTTATATTAAACTGTAAATAGTCTACCCTCATGTGTTCATGAACTATCATTCGTTTACATATTTTCATATAAAATGGAACTTCCTCACTTGTAGGAAAATTCATCGATTTCACTTTTTTAGCAATATCATTATTAGGCATTATTTCAACATTAAGTCCCAAATCTGTAAATTCAACAGAATAATCATTCAAAGTGGCCATAACCTCTTTAAAATCAGTATATTTAGATTCAAATATCTTATATTCATTTATATGTTTCATATGTCTTCTTAATTGTTGTTATAAATTCCATTTCGTTGATATTATATTCATTAAAATATAATAAATCTGATATTGATATAGCTCTTCTGCTATCATCTAAATCAAAGTCATAGGTTTGATACCCATCAATCTGATAATCGAATTCGCATTCTCCAATTGATGATAAATAATCCTCAATTCTAAGGAATGTTTCTTTAATTATGTCAATTTTAAAAGTTTTACCTGGTAATTTCACATATATTCTCATAATATACCCATCACCGCTTAGTTTATAATTTATATAAACTTCAGTTTCAAATCCAATATCATTTAGATCTAAAAGAATCTCTTCCAGAGTTAATTTGATGTCATTCATTTCTTCAATAGATTCAAATATCTTATATTCTTTTATATGTTTCATAGTTCTATTTAATTATTATTAAAGATGGTTAACTTCTGTTTCAAATCCAATATCATTTAAATATAGAAGATATCATCCATTTCTTCCTCAAAATCCGCAATTGACCAAAAAGTTCAATTCTGTCAATTTCATTAAATCTTTTAGTTAAATCCTTTCCTCTATCCGATTCAAACCCATAATATATACCTTGGACCTCCGTACCATATTTATCCTTGGTTCCAGGTGATATTTCGGATATTGACATTTGATAATCATATTGAGCATAATTACTTTCAATTTGATAATCAAAATTACTCTCACCCAATAATGATAAATAATCTTCAATTCTTAAAAATGTTTCTTTTACTATATCAATTTTAAATATTTTACCCGGAATTCTTGCATATATATAAGGAAGATATACAAGAACGTTATTCATATTAGGACCTTTATCAATCCTCACTTTGGTTATGAATCCAATATCATTTAAATCTAGAAGAATTTCCTCCATAGTTAATTTAATATCATCCATTTCCTCAATGGACTCAAATATCTTATATTTTTTTATATGTTTCATTCTTCTTTTCTAATTAATTCAAATGTTATTTCCAGTTCATATAAACTAACGTCTAAATTATTTAACAATACGGACAATCTATCAGATTTACCACCAACTTTAGGAGAATATTGTAAATCTGTAATATCAGTAAAAAATTCCTCATCTTTTAATTTTTTATTAAGTAGTACTCCGGAACTTAAAGATTTATCACTAGTAGGATCATCATATACTAAATGTTGTGATTTTGTTCTTCCAGAACCAGATATTGATGATGGAATAACATATAATTCATTTATAAATTCTGTATAAGTTTTTATCATAAACTTTGTATTAGTATTCTTTTTTCACCACCAGCAGTATTAAATGCAAAATAGAAGTCAACTCCAATTTCATCATTTAATCTATTAACCGCTACCATGAAATCTTTACTTTCTTCTGAATTTGTTTTATCTATATTATTTAAAATAGTTATTTTACCATCATTTACTTCACCATTAATATGTATCATATTTCTATGTATAACATTATCCATTTTATCATTATATAAATTATCTTCTTTCAAAATACAACTAAATCCGGGATAAGCCCAATTAGATATACTCGTTCCGAAAAATTCAGTTGACCAATACCAACCATTATCTGTAAAATCAAGGAAGCACATTTCTATATCACCTAGAATTTTATTCCAATCTTTTTCAGAACCATTGAATTTACTTTCTAAAAATTTATCATATTTAAATATCATAAAGTATATATTAAAACTGTAATTTAATTTCCTTATATTTGTCAAAAATTAAAAACAATGGCACAGGAAAAAGACATAGTTAAATTAGAAAGAGAAATCAGAATTAAGATGAAGAATATTAAATCTGGTAAAATAACCCCAAAAGAGTCGGGAATTGGGAAATTCATTAATTTAATGAAATCATTTGACGAACCATTATATGATAAATTAATGATTGAGTATAAGCAAATATTAAAAGAAATAAAGAAAGAGGATTAATATCCTTTTTAACTAGTTGGTATCTTTTTATGTAATCTATTAAATTTCTCACTAGATTTTTTATGTTCAGCCCATTCATCAAATAGAGCTTTTAATGGATCTTTAGACCATCTATTTTCCCATTGTTCATCTTTGGGTATCATTTTCTTATAATATTTCTGAACACCTTTTAAATTCCGCTCAATCTCTGATATACTCATTCCGATAGATTTACATCTGTCAAAATAATCAATAAATGTCTTTTCAGAATCTGAATAATCAAATGTTGAGTCATATTTTAATAATTCATTAAATTTACTTAAATATTTCATAATTAATCTATTTTAAAATATTGTTCTAATACAGGGAAAAAATTATCCCTAACTCCAATAGAATCTCTACGCTCACCTACTGTAAATATTTGTGTCTCTAATTTACCACTATCATCACTTTCTAAAGTAACCATTTCATGCCCATTTCTACCAACAACATTTACTATTTTATATTTATTACCTTTGTTGAATAGGTATCTATTTTTATTTTTTAATTTATCTAAAAATGAATCATAATTTCCGGTATCTGAAGCATATTGTGTGTCAAATAATGTAACTAACCATTTATAATCATCTATACATTCCAGATAATCACCAATTTTAAATTTGGAGCCAAACTTGTGTGGAAGTATTTCCTTGGACTTTTTCCAATACCTAAGAATTCTTCATTAAACTTTTTTATATGTTTCATTATATTAAATTCTTTTTGTTTTTATTTTCTTGATCATGTTGAAAAGGGCTTAGTAGGTGACGGAGATTCCAAGAAGGAATAAATTTCTTATTATGTTTTTCATAATCTTCGTAAGATTCTATACCCGAGTTGATTGGATTACGTATATACTGAAGATTAGCGCCTTGTTTATTCATATCAGGTATTCTATTACCAATATCAGTTTTAGCAGATTGTTTCATAACTCTTTTTAGTTGATCTACATTTGTTTGTCTTGGCAATGATTCATTAGTTTCTTCTATAATATCTATAGTACCATCTTTGTTAAAGACTGCAACATATTGTTTTTCTATTTTAGTTTTTTCACCACCAACAATCGGTATTTTTTCACCGGCCAATGTTGTATCTATATTATCAGGTCCGAAAGTTTTAATACTTTTTTTACCATCTATATCTATTGTGAAATCAAATGTATCATCTTTATTTTTTTCTATCATAGATTTTATTCTACCACGAACTGATATAAATTCTTTTGGTTTTGCGCAATGTAAACGGCCTCTAATGATTTTCATGTTTTTATATATTTTTATAAAGTATATATTAAATGATTAAAATCTCTTTTTTAATTAACCAAAAAATGTTATATTTGTAAAAATTTTAAAAACATAGAAATCGCAAAAACAATTAAAAAAATACCAAAGTTTATAGATGCTTGTGCTAATGGTTACTTTAATGTAATTGAAGAATACTATATCAAGTATGGTAATGATATAACACATGCGCATATTAAGGGTGGTGAATATCCGATTTACTATGCTCTTAAAAATGAGCAATATGAGGTAGTTAGATTTTTAAAGCAAATAAATAATGATTCTTCTACGATGATATCGCAACGATATATTGATATTACATTTAGTCTAGGTAAAATAAAAGATTATGAATATCTTATTAATTTTTTAGTAAATGAACAATCTATTGATATGAGAAAGGTTATTTATTCTGCTATAAATTCTATTGGCTTAGTATAACAACATCATTAAAACTATATACAATATTAGTTACTAAATATAAAATTGAACCTAATATAATAGAGGAGAAGTTTTTAAAAAGTAAATCATCAACATCAAAGATGTTTTTAAGGGAAGTGCGATTAATTAAACTATTAAATGAATAAAATATGAAATTATATTATGACGAAAAAGGATATAATTGTACAAGAGGATCAGGAACCATTAAACTTGATGGATTAAAGAAAGGATTAAAGAAAGGATATTGGTATAAAAATGCATCATATACTAAACTAAAAGCTACTATCCCGCGAACTATCTTCGATAAGATATTATCTGATATTAAAAAAGATAGGGACTCGTCTGATATTTTTAAGTTTAATCTATACCTAACTGAGGGTCGTGTAAAAGGCTTTTATTATATAGAATCTTATTTAGATAGTACTTTAATTTGTTCTAAATTTAGAAATGGTGATATTACGGTGATATTCAATATTAGAATAATCAAAGAACAATTATTAGATAAAAGCTATTTAAGAGATATAATATTAAATGAATTGATGGCATAAAATGAAAAATGGGAGTAGCGAATTCCCATTTTTCTATAGCCGAAACCATAACCGTCCTAAGAGTGTGACTTATCGTCACCGGTTTATATCTTATATCTTATTAATCAATTTTGTTTACCCGAAATATCCACGAGGATAATATAATGTGAACTCGAACATGTAATCACTCACATTATCATGAAAATTATCTAAAATATTTGGATAATCATCTTTAATTTTACCTAAGCAAGATTTCAATTCCAAAGAAAATTCGTTTAAATTATTTGTATATTTTGCAAATTCATCTATATTAGTGAAATAAAAATTAGGCTGAAAGTAATTCGAATTATTATTTGAAGAGTCACTATCATAGTCTGTTATTAAAATATATTTAATAATCTTATCACCATCATACTCGATTTCTGAAGTAGATCCATTATCTAAAAATTCAGCAAATACTTGATCAAAATATTTTTTATCAATGGGTGGATCTTTCGATGTTGGTTCTTCTGTTGATCCCCAAGATTTCATATCGTTTGAATCAATAGTTTTTATATCTTCGAATAATTTTAAATATTTCATAAATGTATATATAAATTTTTTATAAACTTTTTATCAATATTTAAATAGAATTACCAATATTAATAAAATAAAATGATAAAACACGAAATTAAAGTAGAACTGAAAGATTCAGATGCTCTTATAAAAATTATTGAAAAATCATATTTTGAAGATGGACAAATGGGTAGAATAACTAACAAAAAAAATTATATAACCATTGATGAATCTGTAGATGATGTTTCTTATGCTATATTCAAAGGATTAAACAGTGCCACCACTAAAATAACAAATGATGATGTTATAAATGGTACAATGCGTTTTATGATAGATGAAACTAATGGTGATGTAAGGCTATATCCGGTGTCTATTTATTGTATTAAAGATAATGATAAGTATATTTTCTACTAAAATTTATTATTGGTATTATATCTAATATATAATATTGTTTGTCCGTATATTTTCTCATATCTAATAATTGGTTTTAAATCTGGATATTCATCTTTAATTTGAAGTATAGCAACTTTAGCATCTTCTAAAATATTAAATGATTCATTAATTGGTATTAAAATATCATCTATCTCATTTGTATAAGCAGTATTTTCTATTCTCGCAATAATTATTAGGATCATCTAAAAACTCAACAAATATATTTTTGAAAAACTGATGATTAAGACTTTTTGTCTTAGACTCATTAAATTGTTTTAAATGTTTCATTAAATTGTTTAATTTGATATGAAATAAATATTTTCAATTTTCCATCACTTAAATATGAAATCTTTGGCTTTAAATCTGGATATTCATCTTTAATTTGAAGTATAGCAACTTTAATATCTTCTAAAATATTTGATGAATTATTAAATGGTGTTAAAATATCGTCTATTGTGGGTATTGACACCCAATGTACATCAATTGGGTAAGGTATAATTGGCATCTCAATAACTATATAAAAATACTTATCATTAATTTTAGTATAATCTATATAATTATTTGGATTATCTATAAACTCAGCAAATATATTTTTGAAAAATTGAATATCAAGTTTTTCTGTTTCAGACTCATTAAATTTTTTTAAATGTTTCATAATTCATCAAATCTGTAAGATTTTTCATCATATTGTTTACATAAATATAAATAAATATATTTATGATATCGTTTTAAAGTTTTACTATCAACAGATCCTTTAATATCTCTATACAATCCGTTATATTTAAGACTATTTAAAGCTTCTTTTTTAGTTTTACATGTATCTTTTAACATATCCACAATTGATTGTGAAAATGCCATTACTTCATCTTTATTTGAAAAATATCCAACTCGATCACTCTCGGGATTTGGAGGTAATTTCAATAAACCACCTCTATTGTGTTGACCAACATGTACATTTTCATGTTTTAACATATGATAAATAAAATTTAATAATTCTTTATTCAGTTTATTTACATCCATAACAATTCTGGCTTTTTTACTAATAGGATTTACCAATGCAAATGCTCTCATTCTGCCTTTAGGTGGTGCTGTCTTTTTTTCATCTTCTGGTAATTCACTATAAAATGTATTGTAATTAACAACTTCAATATCATTCTTTTCACCAACTTCAACCATCTCATCAAATGTAATGCTTGGATTAGTTAATAATTTATCTTTTAACTCTTGATAGAATAATTTTATATTTTCAGTATCAAAATCGATAATACCTTCAAATAGTTTAAAACTTTTTATATGTTTCATTTTTTTTATTTTTTTCAAATACTACTGTAATAACCTTAAATTCATCCTGTTCAATAGAACAGGACATTTCAGGATATTCATCTATCACATTTTTGACACACACTTCGATATTTAATATCAATTCTTTTAATTCATCTAAATATTTAATATAATTACTAATATCATCCTTAATACATTTACCATCATCATATCTTCCTACTCCAGGTAAATCAATATTTAATACAACTCTATCACCATAACTATCAATATCTACAATATCATCATCGAAAAATTCAACAAAGCATGTTTTAATATAATCTTCTGTTCTTTTTATAGATTCGTTAAATTTTTTTAAATGTTTCATTATCTGTGCTTTCTAGACTCGGTTGCGAAATTTTTTATGATATTTCCGCGATTTCTAGATAACCATTCATCAGATTTAGAAACGTCAGAATTAGGTATATTATCCGAATCTCCATTAACTAACTGTGCACAAAGTTGGGCAGCTTCTTCTGGACCATTATTTAAAATTATATCATAGAATTGAGCTTCTAAATCTTCTGATTCAAAACCTTCCTTTATTGTTTTAAGTGTTTTAGCCAAGTTTAATTGTTTTAATGTTTTAGCATCTTTTTTACCTAACTGAGTTCCTTTTTTATCTTTATCTTGGTCTTTCTTTTTTAACTCAGCTGTTTTTTTAGCGATTTCTGCTTTGGTTATTTTTTCACCCTCTTTTTTACCAAGTTTATCACGCAATGCTCCTGGATTTTTCACAGCATCTTTAATCCAATTTTTTTCTGAAATTTCTTCAAACGAGTTGAATCCTTTAATATGTTCCATGTTTTATTTTATTTTTTTTATTTATATATTAATATTTAAAATCAAAAATATCTTTTATCGACTTTGTTCGTCTTGTTCAATTAAAAATTCCAACATATCTCCAATACTAGTGAATTTTTTACTGAAATAATTCCCATTATAAAATATCTCACCTTCATTCCGATATTTAATCTCAGCCTCATAATCATTTAAATGATACCATAATATTCCAAATTTGACATATCCCTCTTCATTCTTTTTAAGATTATTTCCTAAAAATTTAATAGTTTTAATTATATTGACATCTTTGAGAAATCCTAATAAATCAGTCATATATATATTAAATCTAAATTGACTAGTTTCTGGGATAAATCCTCCATTGATGACACCCGATAATTGTTTGAAATAGTTAGTTGAAATATCATGATGCTTAGAAGTAATATAATTATTATTTTCAAATATCCAATCCAATTGTTCTTTATTGAAATCAAATATACTTTCAGGTAAATTCCTACTATAAGATTCGTCCAAATTTTCTTTACGATCTTTTAATATTTTATTTATAGACTTAATTTCATCACCAATATCTTTTTTTTCAATAAAAAGATCTTTTAGACGGTCTTCCAATTCTTCATCTTTTAAATTTATTAAAAATTTACTATTCTCTTTTATAAATTGTAAAAACTTCTTCATTATTTTACTAATATTTTACTAATCTTATATTCACACCCGGGTGCATTTCTTGTATTATAGATTCTATCTCATTTAACCTATCAAAATATTTCGGATCTTTATTTATCACAATTCTATTATCAGCTTGTTTTATTACATATGAAAACGTATATCTATCTGGAATCACAACACTCTTTATAAATGAGATACTATCATCTTGTTCAACACCAGAAGAATGATCAAAATAAATTGTATTGAATATCATATCAAATTTATTAAATAAATAAATACATAATGTAGCACCATCATCAAGTATTTCCATCGAAAGATCCATCAAATCCCCAATAACCGGATCTTTTTTATAATCATGCATCGATTCAAATATTTTATATAATTTCAAATATCTCATTGTGTTATATTTTTTTTTTAAATTTTTTTTAATATATTTGTATAATATATATTAAAAATAAATAATACAATATGCTAAGTAATGATGAAAAGGAATATTTATTCTCTAAATTAGAAACCACAAAAAAGAGAAAATGCATCGAAAGTGAAAATGATGTTTATCAGTTATTGAAAACTGATAAAAAGGTAACAACTGAAGATTTTATAAAAATATTAAAATCATTGGAATATTCATTTAGAAAAAAATTAAAAGAAGGTGATATATCTAATGTGTCCCACAATAGTAAAAAAATATTTAAATCAATACAAGATAAATTACCAGAAGAATGGATGGGTGTAAATTATTCATCACTGTCAGGTGCGTCTAAAAGAAAAGATAAAAAACCAACTATAAAATCAAAAAAATCAGATATTATAGATTATTTGAAAAAAAATAACATCAAATACAATGAAGATGATTCTAAGGAAAAATTAGTAAATTTATTTGAATCCAATATTCTATCTTTTGATTAATTTAATAAACTAAATTCCATTTTTTAGCACCACAATCAAAAATTCTAAAAAATCCTCGCTCATTCATAATTTGAATTTCAGTTTTATTGGGATCAAATCCTTGTCTGATCAATTTATCCTTTCTGAAATTAAATCGGTGATTTCTAATACCATCTATAATATAATAATAATTTGGGATTGAATTATGTATTAATTTAAACCCCAATTTCTCATACATATTACCACTAGACCTTGAATTATCTGAATAACTAATAATTTCCTTCGGCTTATAATTATTAACAAAATATTTGAGTAATTTGGAAGATCCACCAACGACTGATGTGTTTAAACTATTACAAAATCTTAATAATTCATAGGTGTTTTCTGATGAATTTTGACCCAAAGATTTTCTTAAATTACCAAATGTCATTAAACTAACTAATTTTTTATCATAATAAAGTCCTAATTTTATTTTAGAACCAACAAATCCTTGAATATGATTTTCATTCAAAAATTCTCTAATTAACTTATTATCTGAAATTTCCTTAATTTCACACTTCCTGGCAAATATTCTTTTAGACTTTCCTAATTTATTCAATATCATTGATTTTATTATATATTGCTTATATACCCAATCATCTTCCCAAATATGTATTAGTTGAATTCCTAGTTTTTCACACTCCTTTGTTTTATTTAAATGATAATTACGTTCTTTATATAATTCAGAATGCCAATACAATCCATTAAATTCAAAAGCTAATTTCAATTCTGGTATGTAAATATCTAATTCTCCTTTAATAATAGATTGTATATTTGATAATATTTCACCAATATAATTATCTTTTATAAAAGATAACAATTTTAATTCCATTCCAGATTTACCATGTATAATTGGATTACAATTTAAACATATTTCCTCATTTATTGATAATCTAGATACCAAATATTGCCTATTAATTTCAAACTCTCTATTACATTCTAAACATTTAAGTACAATTATATTATCATTTTTAACATTATTTAATTTTCTATTAACATATATAATAGTTTTTGGTAATTTTGATATTATTTTATTTGTAATAGTTCTTTGATATGAATCCACGCGTTTTTTTATTATATCTTGATGTGAAAAATGATGATTAACTCCAAAGTTTAATATTGATTTTTCTTTAATACCATTAGATATGTGTTTATATAAAAATTCAACACTACCCCAATTCTCTATAATAGTTTTCCTCTTTTTATTAAGAATCAATTGTTTTTCATTCTCACTTTTATTAATAAATTTAATAACTCTATTAAGTATTATTTCTTCTCTATTTGGATTTTTATTAAAAGTGGATTTACTTTTTTCAGATATTTCCTTAGATTGTTGTGCCCATTCAACTCCCCAGTTTTCTTTCATAGTTTTCTTGAATTTTTCACGAACCGATTTATTACACATATAATGCTCACCATCCCACTTTTCTAATATTTTAACCTTTTCACTTTCCAATATATCTTTAGACTTTTTTGGATTATCAACTCCATATTTTTCTAAACAAGTTTTTTTCCTACATTCCACATAACATACCTTATCACCACATGTTATTCTATATCCATCTTTAAAACCTATAAATGCTTTATGTTTACCACATATACATAAAATAGGGATATCTATTTTATTAATAAAATAATATATTTTTTCAGATAGATTTCTATTTAATATTTCTACCGGAACATTTGAATTTAAATAATTTAAATAATCAATGTTCTTTTTATTTTTTAAAAATGAACAAAGACTTCCAATATTATCAGACATTTTTATAATCAATTCACGCATATGAGTAATCACTTATTTTATATTATATATTAAAAGTTGGTGTCTTCCTTTTAAATATGAGAATATATATTTAATATATACCTAAAATATAAATTTATTATGTTAGAAACAGAATATGTGCCCTTCCAAGGTGGTTATACAATAGAAGAATTGATAGATATGGTTCAAAATGAATTAACAGTTCAATGTGCCTTACCTAAGACACTACCAGATGCTAATATTAGACAGCTGGTTGAAACAAGAGCTTTACCATGGTTCTATCGTAACTATATGTACGCGGTCCAAAAGATGTATTTCCTTATTAACAAAGAAGCATTCGCTACAGAAGAATTTACTAGGTATAACTATGTTACCGTACCATGTGAAATTCAATCTGTATCTTATTTATATGAAGTACGAGGTGACTCATTATTCCAATTGGGTATTAATACTCCAAATCTATCTGTTAATTTAGGTGTAACAAATCAGCCTTATTTATCGAGTTATGTTACTACTATTGGTGAATTAGGACTTTACAAAACAGTGCTGGATAATATGTCCGATATGTTAAATCAATTAAATAAATATACTCTTAAGTTTCAATTCAATCAATTAAATCATAGGCTGAATATTTTAACAAATATTAAATATGATGTGATTATGGAATCTTATGCTAATATACCACAGGAAAATCTATATCGCGATGACCTATTTTTTAAATATGTTGTTGGTTATTCAAAAGTACAATTGGGTAATTTGATGGGTAGGTATTCATTTACACTTCCTGGGAATGTTACTATAAATCATGCCGATCTTGTAACACAAGGAAAAGAAGAAATTAAAGAAGTGGAAGAGGAAATCAAGGGTATGA
>TBL_comb47_HYPODRAFT_10004617_pt1 | contig 15748 bp, 16 predicted proteins | sample TroBogypolimnion_40_FD_10682 | JGI IMG/M metagenome (IMG submission 10682)
TCCCATTGTTTAATTAAAATATATTTTGTAATTTATCTCATTATTTCATTTTATTCAATTGAAGGATATGCCTGACGTCAAATTCGATTCAATTGTTGGCTTTCTTCCTGTAAATATTCGTCTTGAACAGCCGGAAAAAGATGAAATTGCCTCCTGTTTCGAAATTCGACGGCTGGAAAAGAATGATCATTTTATAAAGGAAGGGAATCATGTCCGTCTTATAGGCGGTGTTATACATGGAATTCTATATCGGTACAATTATGACCGGAATGACAAACTTCATATCGATCAGTTCATAACTAACGATCATTTTTTTACCGAATATAAATGCTATAAAGAAAACCTTCCCTCCTGTTTCAACATTATTGCCGTCACTCCCTGCGAAATAATAACCATTTCAACCACGAAGCTGGAAGCCTTGAGGAAGGCAGGGCCCGGATATAATCAATGCATCAATGAAACTATATCAGAGTCCATTGATCGAAGAAGAAATATCGATGCGATGTTTCAACATGGAACCAAAGCCGAACTGATTGATCGGTTTCATAGCCATTATAAACCATGGGGACCATATATTTGCAATGATTTAATTGCCAACTTCCTGAAAATGTCCAGGGCACAATACTACGCTATACGAAATAATTAATTAATAAATAGTCCAATTCCGGACTATTTTCGACTTTTTTTCATTTTTTATTTGCTGAATAAATTGTTCAGTGATGAAATTTCCTTTCATTTCCAATTTGTTCGCTATTATGGTTTTGCAGCCCGCAAACCAGTATTCCCCAACCACTCCAATCTACGATAATGCTGTTATTCTGACAATTAACAAAACAATTATTCATAAAGCAGCTATTTTATTACTTTATAATGTCATTTTATTGGGTAGAAAAATCATTTTATTGGGTAATAAAATCATTTTATTGGGTAATAAAATCATTTTATTGGGTAATAAAATCATTTTATTGGGTAATAAAGTCATTTTATTAGGTAATAAAATCGTTTTATTGAGTCATAAAATCATTTTATTGGGTAATAAAATCGTTTTATTGAGTCATAAAATCATTTTATTGGGTAATAAAATCGTTTTATTGAGTCATAAAATCATTTTATTGGGTAATAAAATCGTTTTATTGGGTAATAAAATTCAATTATCTCCAAATACTCCGGATTTCATTTGTCAAAAATCTATTCTTTATCCAGAGAATATTCCTCTTCTGCAAAACCATCCGGTTTTGATTATGCATAAGTCCATTTTTATACCTATCAAATCTTTTTAATAATCACTCTTTAAAACTAAATGTTATGAGTTACGCAAAAGTTCTTATTAATTTTTCGACTTCCAGGTATTCTGACCAGGATTTAATTTCGAAAGCCGGTTTTATCGTCGAGCATCTGACCGGCAACACCCATTTCCCTACTCCTTTTCCGCTTTTACAGGATCTAAGCGATGCAACAACTCAATTTGGTCTCGCTTATCTGAAGGCTCAGGATGGAACCAAGGAAGATACTGCGACCAAAAACCTTATGCGTGTTGATTTTGAGTTCCTTTTACGGAAAATAGCCCAGTATGTCGAAACTGAAAGCTCGGGGGATGAACCCTCAATCCTGTCTGCAGGTTTTGATGTACGCAAAACTCCTGAGCCTGTTGGACCGCTTGATAATCCTACAGGGCTTATTGTCCGTTATGGACAGAACAGTGGTGAGGTAAGCATGGAATGTGATGTGATCAACAATACCTTGATGTATGAATTCCAGTACACCGTATCTCCTCTTACGCCCACCTCTGTCTGGACGAATGTATCCTGCACCAAACGCAAGGTTAGTGTCAATGGATTATCCCGTGGAGTTGAATATATCTTTCGGGTTGCCGGAATGAACACCGATCCTTCACGCAACTGGAGCGAACTAGTCTCCAAACTGGTCGTTTAGCTCCTCTCACACACGCTTTGGTTCAATACTGCGAATCCAAAGGAAGATTATTTCCCTCCCCGGCGATTGAAAGGATTGTTGGGGGAGGGAAAGTTTTTTTGGGGAAGGAAGGTAAATACTAATGTGTCCGAACTCTTAAGATGAATTCTATTTACAATCCATTTTTGTTATCAATCATCAAGTCTTTAATATTCTATCTAATGAATTATAAACACGATTATGGACTAAATTATTATGTTCTTATATAAACATCCAAGTTATTTTCAATAAATATTGGAAAATCAGTTTAAATCAAGTTATGATATTATTTTTTAATTGAAAACTGTAAAAAAATTAGAAAAATATGAATGATTGAAAATAGCAATATGTAGATTTGGAAATATTATACTATAAAATAAAATACTATAATCATTCCGCTATTTGTAAGTTAGTATTAATTTTAATGACTTTACTATATGGATAAACATAAAATACCTGATATTATTTTAACCTATCCGACAGGATTTCCAGAAGAATTAATAATTCAAGAAATTAAAGAGATTCATGCTGATAAATTGGATTTAAAAATATTAAAAAAGGACAATACTAATTTCATGGCTTTTGAATGGATAATTCCAACCATGTTTATAGTTTATATTTTAAAACCATATTTTAATTCATTCCTTTCGGAAGCTGGGAAAGATCATTATAATATTCTTAAAAAAGGCATAAAAAAAATTGTTGAAAAAGCCAAGTTAGTTAATGCTAAGATGATAACGGCCACAGAGTCAACAGAAAAATTATCTAAGAATTACAATCAATCATTAGTAATTTCATTAACAATTCAAACAAAAAGTAATAGACAAATAAAACTTCTATTTGACAATGATTTAGATAAATCTGATTGGGATTATGCGATTGATGATTTATTAGAAATTGTAATTGAAAATTATGAATTATATCCTAATGACAAATTGACTAATGCTATAAATGGGAAAAGCATAAAAGAACACGAAACAGTTTATATAATTATAAATCCAATCGATAAACAAATAGGATTTTATAATGATATGGATTTGATTAAAAAATATAAATAGAAATTATTAATAATGTCAAAAAATACAAACCATGAAACTTCAAGAAATTAGGGAACAACTTATTCAAGATTTAGAAAATAACATTTGGAACTGGAATGATGTTATTAATAATACTAATCCAGGAAATTATGGTTTGGAATATTGGAATATTACTGTATCAGAAAAAGACTTTTTTGTTGATATTCCCAGAAAAACCTTCAAATTCAAAAATGTTGACTTTTTTGTAAAATTACTTTTAGGAGGTTCAAATGAAGATGATGGATTTATTCAAGATTATAATAAATTAGCAAGTGGAGTAGGTAATTTTGATTTTGTGGATAACAATCAAAAAGTTGAAATTAAAGAAATTAATATTGAAATTGACCCTGATATTTTTTAATAAAAAACTACAGTTGACATCAGCAACCCGTAAATACGGCAGCAATAGTTTTTGAGATATATCTTTACGCTCATATAACTTATCGTTTTGATGGGAAATCGCCTATAATCCATTCCATTACATAGTTTAGGAACGTCAAATTTCATGATTAAAATGACCTATGCGAAAGATAAATACTTAAATCTAATGATTGTTGACTTTCCATTTTTTGTTTAATGATTAATTTTTAAACCCTCGAATTAAAAAACTATTTTTGTGAATATTAAACATGACTTATGAGAGATATTCAAGATTTAGAAAATAAGGCACTTAAGTTTTGGCCACAAGAGATCTCAAATACAGAGAAAAATTCAAGTATAATCCCAAAACTCATTGAGACGCAGGATAAGTTTATCAGTCTTTTAAATATTTCCGATGCAAATCCATTTAAGTGGAAGGATACACTTCTTAGCTCAAAAACTTTATCAGGGAATTTGTTTTTAAAACATCTAATTGTTCTTTCAGACATTGGTGGTGAAAAATTGATGCGATATAAAAAGGAACTTCCAGGAGTTTTTAAAAATGGAATGAATTTTATCTGGGACAGTAAAAATTATATATATAAATTTCAAACATTAACGGATAAATCTAATTGGAACAACACAAACTTATCTGTTGATGGTGAAGGTTTAATTAAACCAATTGAATTAAATCCAATTATGGAAGATGTATGTATGTTGTTGCTTTTTGGTGGTTCTGCAATTAATGATAAAATTCCAATCAACATCACTGAAAAATGTATAATTGGAAATATGTTAGGAAAAACAGAAGAATTAGAAACTTTTGTAAAACAGAGATATATTTGGGTAAGTAGGATAACTGGCGGAGCAGAAGCAAATACGTTAGGACAATTAACACAAAACTATGTAAAAGAATATTTAGAAGCTAAACTTCCTGATTGGCGAATAAATAAAGACCAATTGCCTAAAGTAAGCCAAAATGAAAGAACTTCTCTATCTGTTGACATTGTTGCAAAATCCCCTTCTGGAATATTTTGTGCTGTTGAAGTAAGTTTCCAAGTTACAACTAATTCAACTATTGAAAGAAAAGCGGGACAAGCTCAAGCACGTCAAGAATTATTACATGCAAAAGGTCACAAAATTGCTTATGTAATAGATGGAGCTGGTAATTTTGCTAGACAATCTGCCCTAAGAACAATTTGTCAATATAGTGATTGCACGGTTTCATTTAAGGACAGTGAATTAGATACTCTGATTAAATTTCTCAAAACCTTAAAATAAAATATGGCTCATTTAAGCGAAACAAATATAAAATTGCAGTTAGTTAATGCTGGTGAAAGTACTTTACAAAGTTCTTCTGAAAATGATGTTTGGTTTATCAAACTCCCATATTATATTTCCGAATCAAATATTCCGAACATTGTAAACATTACAAAAGAATTAAATTCATTCATTGAAAATACAAGTAAGAATTCAACTGTTGCAATTTTAACATCGCCTGTTTTTGCTGCACACTTTTTATCTGAATTAACACCTTTAGGTCATTTAAAATTATGGATTGGTGTAAAGTTGAGTAATCCAATAAAAACGGATTATAGTTTAAATCAACATCACGCTGCTCTTATTATTATTACTCGATACTCAAAAACACTTCAACATACAAAAACCAGAATAGGATATACTTTTTGCCCAAATTGTGATAAAACAACAAAAGATTACGGTGGCAAAAAACATCTATATAACGATTATGGAACTTTAATGTCAGATGTTTGGAGAGATGTTGAGATTGATTATAATAATAACATTGAAATTATAAAAGAAAGATTACAAGATTTATTTGCCATTAAACCATACAAATATTTAAAATTCATCGACCTAACAAAAAAATACTCCCCTATTATTCAAGATATTTTCATTGCAAAAAGCAATTTTGAAATCAACGATTTTGAGTATTTAGGTAATAATAATTCTTTAATAATAAATCAAGATTGTTTGGAAGTGTTAAAGAAAATTCCATCAAATAGTATTGATTTTTGTTTTGCTGACCCACCATATAATGTTAACAAAAAATATGAGAGTTGGGACGATGATAGAGATATTATTGAATATTTTAATTGGTGTGATAAATGGATTTCAGAGTTAGCAAGGATTATCAAGCCAGGAAAAACAGTAGCGATTTTAAATATTCCACAATGGGTAGTAAGGCATTTTAAACATTTAAAAAATATTCTTTCATTTCAAGATTGGATTTTGTGGGAAGGGTTAAGCCTTCCTGTTAGAATGATAATGCCAGCTCATTATTCTATTATTTGTTGTACAAAAGGAAAAGCTGAAAGTATTCCGGGTTTAACACGAAATAATCATTCTGTTGATGAATTGGATAGTTTAACAACAATAAAGGAATTCTATTGTAATAGAGCAAGTTGTATTAATAAGCGAAAAATAGATTTTGTAAATGACAAAGAGTCGATTACAAATCTTTGGTGGGATATTCATAGACTTAAACATAACAGCAGACGTGTTGACCATCCAACTCAATTACCGCCTATGTTTATGAATCGCCTTATTTCTTTATTCACAAATGAAGGTGATATTGTATTAGACCCATTCAATGGTTCAGGCACGACTTCACTTTGTGCGGCTAAAATGAATAGAAAATATTTTGGCATAGAATTATCAGAAAAGTATTACAAATTATCTTTAGAAAGGCATGCAGAATTAGAAAATGGTATTGACCCATTTAGAAAACAAGATACTACTCCAAAGGCAAAAAACAGTTATGTTCAAAGATTGACAAAACAGAAATATGAAGTTGATAAAAAAACACTACAATTATATATAAAAGACTTATCAATAAAGCTTGGGAAAATTCCTGCAAGAGAAGATGTTGTAAAATTCAATTCCTATCCAATAGAATATTTTGACAACTATTTTATTAACTGGGGAGAAGTCACTGCCGCTGCAAGGACAACAGGAATGGAAAATGTTGAGAATAAAAAGGATTACAAATTACAGCAACAGTTGAGATTGTTTGAAGAAAAGAAAAATAAGTATGGAAATTTAAATATTGACAAATAAGAAAAGTGTACAGAAACATAAAATCCCTAGATTTTTTGGATAGGATTTAATATAATTTAAAGAGGCTGATGCAGTTTTGTATTTTCCACAACACTTAACTAAGTATTTTTGATCTTTTATTGTTATAATGCAAGGAGATATCAAAACAATCTATATCTGAATTCTGGATGACATGGGATAATGATGAATGTTATTGGTATCCCGAAACAAGTTCGGGATGACGCTTCGATCAATATTCCGGAGTATTTTAAAGTTTTTTCTTCTTTCTAAATCTTATTTTCTATTTCCGTTGCTTTTTGCCCGTCAAATGCGTTTTCTCCTTTAGTCCTTGCCACGGTTGCGGTACAGTTTCCGATCACGTACAGCGTAGTGCGGGTCCTGTTCCTTAAAACATTGAACCTCCGGATTAAAAATACAAGTGTGGTGGGTAATCCGAAGCCGGATAAGGTATCCGGCAAAACGACTATTGCTGCACGGGAGCCTCCTTCAACATCTTTACTTGTAATCATCAGTATCCGGCACATCGCCAGTTGTTCAGGAACAGAAAGATGAAAATGAAGAGAAAGTTAACCAACCATTTCAGCAAACAGGATATTTAGTGTATTTTCAAGGTCGTCAGAAAGACCGGTGTGGGGACTTGAAGTTTGTATAGATGCGCTACGAACAGCGCTGAGCCATCGAAAACGCTCGGCTTGTTCCAGTGAGGCAATCGGTCCGCCATCTTTTTCTCCGTCGGCAATGATGCGGAAAGCCTCCAGGTTTTTACGAATTTCCTCTATATCAGCATCAGGCATCAGGATATGAATCTTATCTGTGCAAAGGTGGTATTTCATCCGAATGAATTTTTCCTTTTTACAGAATAAAATCACTCCTGCATTGACGAACTCTTCACGTTCGACTACCGGAACAACCCGTACTATGGCATATTCATACTGATGTTTCTGCTGCATCCTGTGCGGTTTGAATGAACTGGTTTGAATAATTTAAACGGTTACTTAAAAAGGTGAAATAGACGTTTCTTAATTGCTCCGGGGTTTCATCCTGCAATTCCCAATGAAGCCAATCGTCGGGTATCATTTGAACAATCTCACGGATTTTGTTTTCATCGATCAATTCCCTGCAAATCCGGTCAGCTTCTTCCATTTGTGTAGCCTGTGGAAGCAAAACATGATCCTTTATATACCGAAAAGGACTTGTCGATTTCTTTTCCCAACCATCCCAGGTATATTGAAAATACAGACATGACCCATGATCGATCAGCCATAATTCTTTATGCCACATCAGCATGTTTGTATTCCGGAACGAACGGTCAACATTGGTAATTAAACTATCCAGCCAAACGATTTTTGAGGCCAGAAGAGGATCTATTTTATTCACAACCGGATCGTATGTGAAAGCGCCGGATAAAAAATGCAATCCCAGGTTTAAACCCTGACTTGCTTTTAGAAGATCCTGTATCTCTTCATCACCTTCAGAACGTCCAAAGCATTCGTCCAACTCTGCAAAAACAAGTTCCGGTACTTTTAAACCCAGTGCACGGGCAATCTCGCCACCGATTAATTCAGCAATAAGGGTTTTTACACCATGTCCTCCGCCTTTGAACTTTACAACATACTTGAAATCATCATCGGCTTCGGCCAAAGCAGGTAAAGAACCACCTTCCCTAAGAGGTTGCATATAGCGTGTAACAGTAACTGTTCGAATAGTATCCATTGTGAAGGGTAAAAGTAAGAAAAAGCGAACACTGATTTTACTGATGCAACGGATTTATACTGATTTGTTAATTAATTCGGATGTTAAAAACAGGGATCACATGACATTGTTGTGGGGTCCCGGCTAGCCGGGATCAAAACCAATATTCAGGTATGTTTTTTTCTGAAAAGATCTTACTCTTTTTAAAAAATATTAGTAAGCTAAATCAGCCCCCAAATCCTCAATCTTATTTATCTTATGAAAATAGTCCAGATCGTTATCGGTATCAATAATCTATACACCCATTTTGATTTCATCACTCATCCCGAATACTCCGGATCAATAATTCAAATAGTTTTATCAGGCCATCCTAAACAATCCTGATAGTCATCGGAACAGGATAAGATAAATAAGATTGAGGGCTGATCTATGTTACCAAGATTATTCCAGAAAAGTAAGATTTTATTAAACTCACCATTGACTTTGCTTTCCCCCTGCCCGAAGCAGGCGGGCACAACAATATCATATGATCCGAATTAAAATTTATTTATGAATTTTGCTTAACATTAAAATAATCAATTTACAACTTTGATTTATATACGGAATTAGTTTATTTCAACTTCTTAAATATAACAGTATATGAAAAATGTTGTAAAGAAAGAAAACGGTATTCCAAGACAATTTTTAGGAGTTAATTTTGTAGTGCTTTCTATTGGGAGAGATTCAATGGTCACTAAGATGCTCTATAAACCAACCGATTCTGTTCCTTTTCATCAACATCCAAACGAACAGAGTGGTTATGTCATTTCAGGTAAATACAAATTGAAATTTAATGGTGAAGAGTTTTTATTATCTGAAGGTGATTCCTATGCTATTCCTGCCAACATTGAACATACCATTGAAATCCTCGTGGCAGGTGAGGTAATAGATGTATTTACACCAATCAGGCAGGACTATTTGTAAAATAAACATTCGAATCAACTGGATTTGAAAATTATTTTCAAATCCTGATTTTAAGAACGACTATATTGTTTCGGATTCATGCCGAACTGATCATTGAATACTCTTGAAAAATGGCTTAAGTTTGTAAATCCCAGTTGATAACCCACCTCTGAAACAGATAACTTTTCTTCTTTCAACAAACGGGCGGCTTCTTTCATCCTTATTTCCTGATAATAACTGAAAATGCTGTTGCCAAATATCTGCCTGAATAAACGTTTCAGTTTGGATGGACTCATATTTGCCCCAACAGCCAATTCATTTATCACAGGAGGAGTTTCCGGATGTTCAAGCATTTGCTCTTTTACTTTGTAAATGGTTTGAATATCCTGACTGTTTAACGCATAAAGATGTTTTTCATCCCGTTTTCCCAATTCAATTAATAGCCTGCAAATCAATTCTTCTGCCTTTATCCTCAGAAAAAACAGTTTAAAAGTTTCATCAACCGATTCAGTCATGATTTCATCCACCACTTTCTGTAATGAAGGATAAATCATTTGTTCGAATAGTAAAGGCTGAGTATTCTCCAACAGGCTTTTCAAAACTGTTGATTTTCCGGTCAGATCAAATAGTTCGTTCAAATAACTTGTTTCCACTTCAATGTTAATAGTCGCAGGATTAGTATGAACTGGAATAACAACATCGGTATTCATCCATCTGGTCGCAATTAAAACTGAAGGTATTGCCTTGATTTGCTTACCCAATGATACCGTTTCTGTTTTGGGGAGAATGTTTTGAAACTTAAAGAGAATCATTCTCACAGGAACATCGATGTCAGGATTTTCAATAACTAAGTCTTCATTTAGTTCGTAGTTAAGGATTAGCATTCGGATATGCTCATTAAAAACAAATCCGGCGCAATAACCCTTACCAAATTTTTCAGGGATTTCTAACCTTCCGTTTTTCACTTCCGTCCCTAAGAACTGAGCAAGCTTTCTCAGTACATTCGGTTCTGTATTCAGTTTTTCTTGTTCCATGAAAAGTCTTTTACGACTATTATTGGGACAAATGTGGTTATTTTATCTCTAATATGCCCCATAGATTTGCATCATCGATTCAACTAAAAGAAAATAGTGTATCAAATTAATACTAAGAAGATGAAACTCATTGCTATTTGTGGTAGCGCAAGAAAACATGGTAATACATCAACAATGTTACACCAGGCTATTGAAGGCGCAAAATCAACAGGCGCTGAAACAGAATTTGTAAATCTTTTTGATTTAAACTATAAAGATTGTATCAGTTGTTATGCCTGTAAATTGAAGAATAGCAAATCTTTTGGACACTGCACCTTAAATGATGAATTGAAGCCTTTGCTCGTAAGTATTGAACAATCAGATGTAATTGTGATTGGTTCTCCTGTTTATTATGGAAATCTATCTGGTCAAATGCGTTCATTTACGGATAGACTGCTTTTCCAGTATCTTGATTATGGTGGCACGGGGAAAGGACCCAAACCCAAAAGCTTTAAAACAGCTTTAATTGCAACAATGAATGTGAATGATGAAATTTATGCAAAAAGAGGTTTTAAGGATACTTTAACTGATTTTTCAGAAATGATGAGCCATACATTGGGAAGTTGTGAACTACTAACTTTGACCAATACCACTCTGTTTGACGATTATTCAAAATACGTTTACCTGATGCCGGATGAAGAAGAAAAGTCTAAACGTGTCGAAAAAATACCGGCAGCGGATTTACAAAAAGCATTCGATTTGGGAGTAAGACTTATTCAATCGGTTGATCCTTTAAAAACCGGTCATAAGCTAATTAGCAACAAGCAATTTAATTAATCTAATCCATTCATTTGGGTGTATCATATTTTATACCCCAATGCATAATTACAACTTCAATGAAAAAACTAACAATACAAATATCAAAGAAATGAATTTTGATCAAATCTATCAGCAAATTTCTCCTGAAGAGATATCCGACAATGTATTTAAGTTGGTAGGGAAAGATTTTTATGTAATTACAGCAGGAAAAGAAGATCTATCAAATTCAATGACAGCCAGTGGAGGTGGTTTTGGGATGATTTTTAAGAAACCCACCACCTGGTGTGTTCTTCGATCAGACCGATACACACTTGAAATGATTCTAAAAGAGCAAACCTATACGATGTCTTACTTCCATGAAGAACAGATGAAACAAATCCTCTTTCTGGGAAGTAAATCAGGAAGAGATAGTGAGAAAATGAAAGAAGTTGAACTGACAAGTGTTCAAACTCCTTCCGGAAAAATGTCTTTTCAGGAAGCCAGGCTGATTATTGAATGTAAATTAACGCAGATTACTACCCCAAATCCCGATGATTTTTACACACAGGAAGCAAAAAACTATATAAACGAAGCTTATAAAGAAGCAAGCGATTATCGTAAATATGTCTTTGGGGAAATCACTCATGTTTGGGTAAAGAAATAAGAATAGACCGGGATTAATCCACTCCCGGGGATATCCGCGGAAAGTATTCAAACCGGTTAGTGCAGTCCCGATAGTTATAGAGGATGCAATATTTACCTTTTAACTGAGTATTTATTCTACCTTTTTACAATTTTCCCGGTCGCTGATTTATTTCCATTGCGGACAGAATAAAAATAGATCCCGGATGAAAGATCTGAAACATCAGCCTGAATGGTTTGATTACCGATTACTAAATCATTTGTTTTGAACTTCCTGATCTTCTGCCCGCTGGAATTGTAAATATTCAATTCTAGTTTTTGTTCGATTGCATTTACGGAATAAATTTTCAAATAATCACTTACCGGATTTTCCTGAATACGAAATGGAGCTTTAGGAGAAATGATTGACTGATTTACAGAAGAAGTCGGATCGTATTCGTAAGCGCCAATATCAGATCCTGATCCTATGGGACGCGGATAACCGGAGAAATCGAATGGAATAGTATTTTCAGAATCAGCTGCATCAATTAACGGAGAACCTGCAATTAATTTGAAATCATCGGGTAATTGCATATTCAGTGATTTGAACCCTGCCAGATTGGCATTTCTTTCCATATAATTATTCCGAAGAATAACCTCGGAAGCAGAATTCTGAAACATGATATAGGAATCATTACCTTTGAAACTTGTATTCCCATTTTCATAGTAATCATAGTTCCCCGGATTGATGATCACATTGGAGGAAATGACATTGTTTTTGCTCAAAACGCTGGAAAACCGAATACCATCAGACTTGGGATTGATAATATCATTGTGAAGAATATAAAAGGAGGAATCGTTTTGAGTAGATACATCTGAAACAAATATTCCATGCTTCATTTGTGTCAGATCTGAAGGAAGAAAGCTTCGACCGGCATCAACAATAATATTATTGAAAATTTTGTAACCGCCAAGACCATGGCTTTCAATGCCATCTCCCTTTCCTTCAGCAATAAAATTATTATAACAATCACATTTTGAGCCTCCGCCCATAATTATACCCGACATTTGGTTTTGATTTTCAGCCTGACTGTCGTACATTACGGTATTGTTATAGATGCTGCAGTTTTTTGATGCCGAACTGACCTGGATTCCGTCCCATCCGGAGTATTTAATGATGTTATTATAGACTTTTACCCCTTCGAGCAGGCTGGGTAAAAGGATAGTGTCTTTCCCATTGCAATTCACTTCTTGTCCTGAATATTTCGAACTGCCTATATATAAACCTTCATTACCGGCATTGGCAATGTAATTGTCGTGAATAACCGTATTGTACTGCGTAAATGCATCTCTCACCGTGGTAAGACTGCAATCAGGATCGGTCTTTGCATAAATTCCTCCAATCGGACAGTTTTCGATGGATATGTGATCAATTTCGAAGTCTGAACTACCATAACCGATACCCATTCCGCTTCCATTAGCTACACGCTTTATCTGAAAGCCGTATTTTTGTTCAGAATCACCGGTTCCGGTAAGTTTTATGTAGCGACAGTTCTCAATTGAAATTCCAAAATAATGGTCGGTATCAATAATTACATCACCATCCGAATTTATCATGACTATTGGCTTACCTTCTGCACCCCGGAAATTTTTGATTAGCAGATAATAGCGATTTCCTCCTGTAAATGACAGGGTATCTCCAGGTTCAACATTTTTGTAAATGGTATCAAGGCCGTCTAGATATAAAACTTCGGGAGCAATATGAAAATTTGTTTTCTGCCCGAAAGCAGAAGCAACGCTTATAAATAGTACGCAAGTAACTATTAGGAGAAAGTAGAGGGGAGTCCGAAGACGGAAGATGGGAGACCGAAGACGGGAGACCGAAGAACGAAGTCCGAAAACCGAAGACAAAAGAAGAGAGGAGTCTTCTGTCTCCGGTCTTCCGTCTTTAATCTTCTGTCTTCCATTTAAAAAGAAACTTTTGATCATTGAATTATTCTATTTCCCACGTTTTGCCCGTTCCCAGTTTACTGATTGTGATCCTTTCAGATATCTTTTAAACCCCAGGAATACAGAAAGGTTCATAATAAAAAAGTAATAGGGAACAAAAAGCAGTTTCACACGGATCGACTTATTTTCGAGATACCAGCCCAGTAAAGCGCTTAAATAGAATAACAGCTGAAGCCAGAAAAGAATACTGTAAAAACCGAATTTCAGTATCCCTTCATTAAGCGCCAGAACTAATCCTGCAGGAATAAGAAACAATAACGATAAAGGGGCCAGAGTCCATCGAAGTACCCGGTGAGATATGTATTGAAAGGAAAGAGTTCCGTATTTAAAAATATTCAAAAGTGAGGATAACCTGACTACTGATTGTATTCCGCCTGCCGAAATTCTTACTTTTCTCTTTAATTCTTCTTTCACATTGGCCGAGGCGGTTTCAATGGCATAAGCTTCAGGATCATACTGAATGGTATATCCTTTCTGGGCAACCCGGAGTGAAATGATAAAGTCGTCAAGAAGGGTGTCCTTTTCAACTTCCTGAAACAATTCGGTGCGGATAGCAAATAATTCGCCTGCTGCACCAACAACAGAATACAATTCAGCATCCCATTTTTTAAGTTTTGATTCATACTTCCAATAGAGACCTTCACCGGCTCCTGCTGCTGCATCTTTATCCTTTCCGAAAATTCGTTTTTCGCCTGAAACACAACCTACCTTCGGATTACTGAATAAGTTGACGATCCGACGGATAGATTCTTTACCCAACATGGTATTAGCATCACAAAACACAACAATCGGAGTCGTTACCAGCTTCATTCCACGGTTCATAGCTCCAATCTTTCCGTTGCGTTCAGGTGAATGATGAACTTCAACATCAAGGTATGTTTTCAAAAGATCAGGAGTACCGTCGTTTGATCCGTCAGTAACCCAAACCTGATGTAGTTTTTTAGCCGGATAATCCAAATCACGGGAATTCTTCACTTTTGCATCCACGAAATCCTTTTCATTATAGGCTGCTATAAATAAAGTAACCTCAGGCTCATAATCATTCAGGATTTCAGGTTTCTTCATGAATAACCGTTTTACTTTAACCAGGACAAAGAGTAAAATCCCATATCCGATGTATGCATAAAACACGATAAAAAGCAGTGACCAGAATAATACTTCAATTGCAATCATGTCCTTTTAATTTTAATAGTTTCTGATTTTTTTGCATATATATTAAGCTCATCAACTTTACCAAATTCGAACAGGGCAATATCACTTAATGTATCCTGAATTGGAAATTGTCCGCTATGTTTTTCTTCAACGATAAAGGTAAGATTGGGGTAATACATGATAAAATTAAATGCTCCGCGTATTGCTTCGGTTTCCATTCCTTCTACATCAAGCTTGATGATTATTTTTTCATTCTGATCAATGGCCATTTGGTCCATCAAAGAATCAAGTTTTCGAATTTCAGCTTTATCAGTTTCGGCATCTTTGATCTTGTTAATCCGTGATGCTCCGGTATTTACCGGATCAAATGAAAAACTGGCCGAATAATCGGCATCTCCCAAACCATACGGGAAAAACTTAACCTTGTCTTGCAGATCGTTTAGCTCGAGGTTTTTTTTGATCGTTTTAATGTTGTGAGAAACAAGCTCGAATGCAAAACATTGTTTATTCAATTTTGCAAATAAAACTGAATAATCTCCAACACAGGCACCTACATCAATAAAGACTGAAAATTCATTTATTCGCTTTAGAATAAATTTTTTAACTCCCCACTCGTAATAAAGATTGGCAAACTGGAAATCATTAGTGTTTTTCCGGCAATAAAATTTACCTACTGAAGTTTGGATAATCCGGTCAGAACGATGCGAGGTTTTATTGATCACATATTTCACAGAGGCGATTATTGAAACCACATCGCCATGTTTCAGGTAATCAAAAAGGTATCTCGAATATGTCAGGATTTTACTCAATGTGTTCAGATTAAACAGATGTGGGAACTGAAAATTGATTCAGGACAGGGGATCATTTTTTTATTTGCTGTTGCCAATCTCATTATAAATATCCAGAACACTTTTAGCCATAGCCTTCCAGGAGAACTTAGCCGCCTGTTCCAGACCTTTGATAATGATTTTTTTCCTTAAATCTTCATCATTTACCAGCTTAATAATTGCTTCTGTTATCTCTTCAGGCTTAAAAGGATCAATTATGATGGCTGCT
>TBL_comb47_HYPODRAFT_10004620_pt1 | contig 15738 bp, 19 predicted proteins | sample TroBogypolimnion_40_FD_10682 | JGI IMG/M metagenome (IMG submission 10682)
TAAATGTTTCAAACATGTAACAAAGCTGCCATTGCTTGCTAAGGTGAAAGCCTGTAGATTAGGGCATAAAAAAATCGGATAGCCGGTCACAGTTCCGGTAATTATTCCGGTCATTGTTAATAAACTCTGAGACTTCATGACTGACGAGAGTGCCGGAGGCAGCAAGCGCACAACAGCATTTGTCATAAGCGCCCGCAAACGTACCCTGCAGAAGGCCGCCAAAACAGTCGGGGAGGGAGCGCTCCTTGCTGTCGGCTCGTTTGTCGCCATTGTTGTCCTTTTCATCTTCTACTTCGTCGCCCGTGATGCCGTTCCGTTTTTTCAGCTCAGGGGATTCAGTGAATTCTTCACCAGCACGAACTGGTATCCCGCCGATCACCCCGGCGGCTTCGGTGCGCTTGCCATTATCTACGGCAGTCTGATGGTGACGTTCGGTTCTGCCCTGATTGCCGTACCGATGGGCGTTGCCGCGGCCATATGCCTGAGCGATATTCTTCCGTTTTCCATCCGGCAGTATGCAAAACCGGTCATTGAAATGCTTGCGGCCATTCCTTCGGTAGCCTTCGGTTTTTTTGCTCTTGTTGTCCTGGCGCCGCTTTTGCAGAACAACGGCGGCCCCATGCTGATGTGGGCCTGGTGGATCCTTGTCACGCCCTTTCTTGTGCTTGGTGTTCTTGTCGCAGCCGATCTCCTGACCAACTCCGTCAAAGACCCCAGGCGCCGTCAGCAGCTTTATGTCATGCTGCTGACGGTGTTCGGCCTGATCTCGGTTTTTCTCCTGTACAAGGTCGGCACACTGCTCTTCGCCATTCAGATTCTTACCGGCACCAATGCGCTCAATGTCTCCATTATCCTGAGCTTCATGGCTCTGCCGACCATTGTCAGCGTCTCCGAAGATGCCCTTCAGGCCGTCGGTCGCGACATCCGCGAAGGCAGTTACGCGCTCGGAGCCACCAGGGCCGAGACCATCATTCAAACCATTCTTCCGGCAGCGAGCAGCGGCATTCTTGCGGCCGTTATTCTCGGTATCATGCGTGCGCTTGGCGAAACCATGGTGGTGTGGATGGCTTCTGGGAACGCCTCTCATATTCCGGAGCCATGGTTCAACTATCTCGAAGCCATCCGGACACTGACGGCGACCATCGCCGGCGACATGGGCGAAGCCGACCAGGTGACCGGATCAGCGCGATACCATGTGCTGTTTGCCATGGGCCTTCTGCTGCTCGTGATCAGTTTTATCAGCAATTTTGCCAGTGAGCGCATTGTTGCCCGCCAGCGTAAAATTCTTTCAGGTCAGTGACCCTGGTCATATAACATAGTTGCCATGCTGTTATGAATATCGGAACCCGAAAAATACTTGACCGTTCATTTACCGCTCTGGGTATCGGATCGATTGTCGTCATGGCAATAGCGCTGCTGATTGTGCTGGTTCCGATTACGACCAACGGCATCGGAGCGATCTTTTTCACCGGTACCGTCGAACATCGCAAGATGCTGCTCCATGAGTTCAAGCGCGGCGGCAGTGAGCACCTTACGAGCGAAATAGCCTCATCCGACCGATACCGCTCAAAGGTCTACGAGATGCTCACCCGGTTTGAGGCAGAGCTTGACAGGATGGAGCCGGAAAAAAAGAGAGAATACAAGGAGAAATACTCGCAGGTCAGAACAGCCCTGCAGGCGCTGCTCGGTCCGCTTCCTGGCGATCCTGACCCGATGCTGACGAGGTTCAAGTACGGCCAGACGCGGTGGGAGAAAGCCGAGGAAAAGGTGCACGACCTTCTGTATGAATCCAAATGGGACAACTCGAATCCGGAAGTCATGGCCAAAGAGTACTTCGTGAGCCGTGCGACTGGCTTTCAGGGCACCTCGCTCGCCCCACTGTTTCCCTACGTCAGGGAAAACCTTGAGAACATGCTTCTTCCGAAGTTCACGGTCTATTGGGGCTTTATCACCGACAGCTCTGTTGACTCGCATTTTTTCGGCGGCATCTGGCCTGAGATCAGGGCACGTTTTTTCTTGCGGTCGGCGCGATGCTCTTTGCCTTTCCCCTCGGCGTCATCGCCGCCGTCTATTTTACGGAGTATGCCAAGCCGGGCTTTTTCAACAGCATGCTTCGCAGTGCCAACAGCACGCTTGCCGGCGTGCCGAGCATTGTGTTCGGTATGTTCGGTCTTGCCTTTTTCATCAATACGCTGAAAGTCTCTGAATCCAAAAGTGTTCTTGCCGGCGCGCTGACGCTTGCCATTATGATTCTGCCGACCATTATCCGTGCAGCCGAAGAGGCCATCCTTGCCGTACCGAAAACCTACCGTGAAGCCTCGCTCAGCCTTGGTTCGACGAAATGGAACACCATTGCCACGGTGATATTGCCGGCAGCGCTGCCGGGCATCCTGACCGGGGGAGTCATCAGCCTCGGCAGGGCGGCAGGTGAGACGGCGCCGATTATCTTTACGGCGGCAGTCAGTGTCGGCTCGGCCATAGGGCTTGCTGATGTGTTTTCGACTCCGACGCCGGCGCTCAGCTGGAACATCTATAACCTTGCCAGTGAACATGAAGCCGCCTCACAAATCCGGCATGTGCAGTATGGCATGGTTCTCTCTCTGGTCAGCATTGTGCTCCTGCTGAACCTGTCAGCGATTGTATTGAGAGCCCGCATTTCCAAAAAACTAAAAGGTTAAGGACGAATGCTCATGACAGCTGATGCCCGGGAAAGTTCGCAAAGTGCGCCGGCACAGAAAGCAACCCGCGATATTTATCTGCCTCCCGCCCGAAAAACAGTAACCGGTGGTGGAGCGGCACATATCTCGGCCAAGGAGTTTTCAATCTACTACGGCGAGTTTGAAGCGGTCAAGAAAGTCAGTGCCGATATACTCTCGAAATATGTGACGGCGATCATCGGGCCGAGCGGCTGCGGCAAGAGTACCTTTTTACGTGCCATCAACCGTATGAATGACCTTATCCCAAACTGCCACACCACCGGTGCTCTGCTCTTTGACGGAGACGACGTCTACGGGAAATTCACCGACGAGGTGCTGCTTCGCAAGAAGGTCGGGATGGTGTTCCAGAAGCCGAACCCGTTTCCGAAATCGATATTTGACAACATAGCCTACGGCCCTCGTCTGCATGGAGTGAATGACAAGAAGCAGCTGTCGGAGATTGTGGAACGCAGTCTCCGGAAGGCGGCGATCTGGGATGAGGTGTGCGACCGGCTCGACAAAAACGCTCTTGGGTTGAGCGGCGGCCAGCAGCAGCGGTTATGCGTCGCCCGCACGCTTGCCGTTGAGCCGGAGGTTCTTCTGCTCGATGAACCGACCTCGGCGCTGGATCCGAAAGCAACGGCAAAAATCGAGGATCTGATCCAGGAGCTTCGGGGGAGTTATACCATCATGATCGTGACGCACAACATGCAGCAGGCATCGCGGGTATCGGATTCCACGATGTTTTTTTATGAAGGAGTGCTGGTGGAACATGAGCCGACGGCGCAGCTGTTCACGAACCCGAAAGACACGATAACGGAAGACTATATAACCGGCAGATTCAGCTAACGAAACCAGAGTACCCCTATGTCAGAACGCCCGGTCCATGAGCTTATCAAGGAACTGTCCGGAGTGCTTGTTCAACTCTCCGACAAAGTGCTGCAGAATTTTATTCTTTCCCTGAATGCGATAAAGCATCAGGATGTGGAGAGTGCGCGCCGGATCAGGATGGTCGATGATGAAATTGACAGAGCTGAGGTTGACCTTGAGGAGCGCTGTCTGGCATTTCTCGCCTTGCAGCAGCCGGTTGCAAGAGACCTTCGGACGATTGTCACCATCATGAAGATCAACGATGATCTTGAGCGAATCGGTGATCTTGCGGTTCATATCATTGACCGTATGCCGGAAATCAGCACGGGGATGCTTGAAATGTTTGCCTTCGAGAAGATGGGAGTGCATGCCGGAGCCATGGTGAAACAGTCGATTGAGGCTTATATCGCAAGAGACCGCAATCTTGCAGAAGAGGTGTGTGCGCTTGATGAGGAGGTCGATGTGATGCACCGAGCAGCCTTTAAAAAGGTGACGAGGCTGATGAAAACAGCGGATGCCAATGTTGACGAACTCATAGCGGCATTAAGCATCTCAAGGTATATCGAACGCATGGCCGACCACGCCACAAGGATAGCCCGTGAAGTCATTTATCTGGTAACCGGCGAAATCGTCCGTCATAAAGGGGATTTCTATGAAAACCTGCTTGAATCCCTTGAAGAGTAAACAGTTGGGAGTGATTGGCATTGATGTTGAAATCACGTTTGGTATAACATATATTGATTAGGGGATATTAGAAAATAATGACCACAAAAGTGAAAGCAGTAACGTTCAAAGATGTTATGGGAAACCTGGACGGCAAGGGTGACATGGATTGTTCTCATAAGGGATTAACATCACTTGAAGGCTGCCCTGAAGAAGTGGAGGGTAATTTCAACTGTTCAGGAAACCTGCTTACAACTCTTGATGGAGCTCCTCACAAAGTAGGAGGCGATTTTTTTTGCTCAGATAACCAGCTTACGTCAATTGAGGGTACACCTGACGACGTTGATAATTTTGATTGTTCACATAACCTGTTAACCTCTCTCGCAGGTGCTCCGAAGAATGTTCAGGGAGATTTTGATTGTAATAACAACAGGTTAACCTCACTCACCGGGATTCCTAAGCGGGTTAAGGGTAACTTCGATTGCTCCGCCAACCTGTTGACCACTCTTGAGGGAGGGCCTCATAAGGTTGGTGGCGATTTTTCCTGTTCCGATAACCAGCTGACCACACTCGAAGGCTCTCCTCATGAAGTGATCGATTTTGATTGTTCACACAACCGGCTGACTTCACTCGATGGAGGGCCCGACGACGTTCGAGGGGATTTTGACTGTTCAAACAATTTGTTGACATCTCTTGTTGGTGCTCCGGATTTTGTGGTTGGTGATTTCTCTTGTGCAGGTAACCAGCTCACGTCACTCAAGGGGGGGCCTGTTGAAGTTTATGGAAACTTTGATTGTTCAAATCATCAGTTGATTTCCCTCAAAGGAGCTCCTAAAGAGGTTGGGGGATATTTTAATTGTTCAGGCAATCAGCTCTCGTCACTCAGGGGCACTCCTCAGGAAGTAGGTGATTTTAATTGTTCAAATAATCAGCTCACCTCATTTGATGGCATCCCGGATAAAATTCAAGGACACTTTGATTGTTCAAGGAACCTGCTTGCAACACTCAAAGGAGCCCCTAAAAAAGTTAAAGGCGATTTCAATTGTGCAAATAATGAGCTTACTTCTCTCAAGGGCTCCCCAAAAAAGGTTAAAGGCATTTTTAATTGTTCGGGAAACCCGCTGACAACCCTTGATGGGGCTTTGAAAAAAGTTGGAGGCGATTTTATTTGTGGCGAGCATGCAGGAGTATTCACTGAAGAACAAGTGAGAGCAGTTTGTACTATAAAGGGCAACTATATCGATATCTCTTTTTTACCTTAATGATCAAGGTATCTTCCATTCACGCCTGCAAAGTATGTCCATCACGACAAGAACATTGTATTTTAAACTTAAGTCACCTGATGACTCCGAGCTGATATTGGAAAAAGTTCTTCCTTCCGAATGGCAGCTCAAGGCACTTTCATCAACCAGAGACCAGCTGGATTTCTACGACACCTTTGAATGGAATGGTTTCGAAAAAGAGGCTGCTATAATAAAAACAAAAAAAAGCATCTCCCTTGTCGACCTCAATACAGGTCATAAAACAGCTTCTGTCGCATTCAGTCGGAATCCATCCTTTTTTATTCTCAATGATCTCCCGCAAGGAAAACTGAAAGATCAACTCTCATCATACAGCGAAATCCGAGCCTTCATCAAACTCTGTTCCATTACGACGCTCATTCGTTCTTACCATATCCTTGACGTTAACGAAAAAACCATCGGCGTTCTCACCTTCACCTCATTATCTCCTACCGGTAAGAACAACAACGCGCCTTTTGTATCGCTTTTTTCCCTGATACCGCTTCGGGGATATCATGAAGAAATAGAGAAAGCTGTGCGTCATAAATCACATGGAAGCGCTCTTGATTTTAAGGAGCTCTTTCTGTTGATTATGGCTGCGTCCGGACAAAACGTTCAAGGCTACTCCTCAAAAATCTCTCTTTCTCTTGATGCAGATGCCTCCATTCATGAAAGCACCCAGCGTCTGCTCCAGGTGACTCTTTCCATCCTGCATAAGAATGAACATGGAATAAAAAACAATATCGACACTGAATTTCTGCACGACTATCGTGTAGCTGTTCGACGAACCCGATCGATACTCAAGCAGCTTAAGGGGGTTTATGATCCAATAGAAACAGCATTCTACCTCAATGCATTCAAAGAGATAGGAAAACAGACAAACCAGTTGCGGGACAGTGATGTCTATCTTCTGAAGCAGCAAACTTATTTTCATTATCTCCCACCATTTCTTAAGCAATCACTTAAACCCTTTTTCAACGATATTGCAGACGCCCGCAAAAAACTTCACCAACAGTTTTGCCGTTACCTCGAATCCTGCGACTATCAGACCTTTCTCCATAAGTGGAATAAGTTTGTACATCAAGAGTCACTTCCGGATTCCGTGCAGGCTCCTGACGCATCTCACTCTACCAGGGCCGTTGCTGCATGCACCATAAAAAAAGCATGGAAAAAAGTAATCCGCCATGGTCGTCAGATCAGTTCGGAAACCACTGATACCGAGCTTCATGCACTGCGTATCGACTGCAAAAAACTCAGATATCTGCTTGAATTTTTCTCTTCGATCTATCCTCATAAAACTATTAATCCTGTTATCAGGCAGATGAAGGAACTGCAGGAAAATCTAGGTGACTTTGTAGATTTTTCCGTTCAGCTCAAGTTTCTTCATGAACGCCTCACGTCTGTGTCTGAAAACGAAAAAGATCCTCTCTATGCCGCCTCAATGGGAGGTCTTATGGCTACCCTTTTCCAGAAACAGGAAGAAGTCCGCAGGAAATTCCACAAAATTTTCCGCTCCTTTGATAATGATGAAACCGCTCAGCAGTTTCACGATCTTCTATCAGGCTCTTCTGCTCCATGAAAACAAGAGCAATAGCCGGTAACAATTCCCTCTTCTTTTTTTATAAGTCCTATAAGTCGCATCAGTCCCATAACACCCGTTATTCCCAAAAATAATTTTGAGTTTCTTCCTCCTTTTATTATTTTAATATTAAATTATTCAATATTGATTTTTTTATATTGCCAACAGTGAATTCTGTCCTTCTTGGGCCACACACAAGCCGCAGTGAGGCAGGAATATGCATTTACAATTGAACGATAAAGTTGCAATCATCACTGGTGCAAGTCGCGGTATTGGCCGCAGCATAGCTCACATATTGGCTGCCGAGGGGATGCGTCTGGTATTGGTTGCTCGCTCTCATGATCAACTCAACAATGTTGCAGAGCTCTCTCCTGTTGAAACGTTAGTAGTCGCCACCGACCTCCGTGACCCCGATGCGCCAGGGGCTGTTGTTGCTGCCGCCATGGCACGTTTTGGTCAAATCGATCTGCTGGTCAATAATGCAGGGGCAACAAAACGGGGCGCTTTTCTTGCACTCCCCGATACTGACTGGATGGATGGATTTGCACTGAAATTTTTCGGAGCCATGCGCCTTTGCAGGGCGGCCTGGCCGCATTTGCTCCAGACCCAGGGAAGTATTGTCAATATTATCGGTATAGGCGGACGGACTGGCAGTGATGAGTTTGCCATCGGCGGATCGGTGAATGCCGCATTGCTCAATTTAACCAAATCACTTGCAGATCGAGGTGTCAGGGATGGCATCCGCGTTAACGCGATAAATCCAGGCGCAATTTTAACCGATCGTCTGCTGAACCGTGTGCGAAGCTTTGCGTTAGAACATGGAATCGATGAAGCAGCCGCTCCTGCCCTCATGGCACAATCATTCGGAGTAGCGCGTTTTGGCGTGCCTGAAGAGATCGCACACATGGTAGCCTTTCTTGCCTCTCCACTTGGAGGATTTTGTCAGGGAAGCATTATTGATATTGATGGCGGGCAGACTCGCACACTCTGATTCTGAGCATTTTCTTACAGACTGGAAGCTTTCTTCTTCATGAAAAGGAATATCGCCCACCAGATGATGAAAAGCTCCAGAATAAAAGCCCAGCTGACAAAATAGGCCACATCCCAAGGGTATTCATTAGGAGAATGCCAGGAATATGATGTATAAGAAAATGGTGCCAGCCAGAATATCGGGCCGGTACAAGTATCAAGAATCATATGGATAAAGCCTCCGAGCGTAAAAACAACAGCTGATGAAGGGCCTGGGCTGCTGTTCTTATCAAGCAGTAACCATAATAATGAAATCAGCAACAAAGATAACCAGAAGGCAGGGATGTGAGTAAAATATTCGTGATGATTGCCTTGAGAATTATCAAAGAGGAAGTCATAAAGAATATCAAAGTCAGGAGCGATTGCTCCTGCCATTCCGCAAAACATAAATAGTTTATAGCCTGCAGGTGTTTTATGGAATCTCCGAAACAGGATTTTTGACGTAATATATCCTGCGGGTAAATGGGCAAAATGCATACTTTCCGGTATGTTGAGCTCAGCAAGGCCAAAACCTCTATCTGTTTTACGTTTATTATTTTATAAGCATGTGGCATTAACGTATGTCAGCAGATGCAATACTAATATATTTGTTCTTATTTTCATGGAGGTTCAGAAAAACTTTTTCTATCTATCGCAGATGAGCTTATTGTTATTGATATTTTGAGAATATTTCAATTGCCAAAGAAGCCGTCACCGCAGTTAAAAGGACGTCTCGACAGAAAAATTCGGGCATACATCTATACTGTTTCGAAGCGTAGCAGGCATTTTCAGGGAAATGCCAGACAGATGTATCAGCTGACTCTTGATTATCTTCTTGTTCAGCTTAATCTCAATCAGGACATTCCCTTCCTTTTTGTCGCAGTATTAGTAGGACTTATGACTGGCTATGTGGCGGTTGTATTCCACGATGCCATCATGATGCTCAGCTCTTTCTGTTTTACCGGCCTGCGCTCATTTGGTCAANCCAAGGTTATTGACAGATACTGGACGCTTCTCCTGCCATTGATTCCTGCAGTGGGCGGCCTGCTCGTCGGGCTCTACAATGCATTTGTCGTTAAAGTCCGNCCTGGGCATGGGCTTGCATCCGTGATCAAGGCTGTTGCTCAGAATGATGGGGTTATTGAGAAAAAGTTATGGTTCCATAAAAGTTTAACATCGGTGTTGAGTATCGGTACAGGAGGAGGGGGAGGGCGTGAGGCGCCGATTGTCCAGGTTGGTGCGGCAATCGGGTCAACAGTTGCCCAGTGGCTGCGATTTTCGCCGACTCGAACAAGGACACTTCTTGGGTGTGGTGCCGCAGCCGGTCTTGCTGCTGTTTTCAATGCACCAATCGGAGGCGTTATGTTTGCCGTCGAGGTTCTTCTCGGTGATTTCAGTGTAAAAACCTTCAGTCCAATTGTGGTTGCCGCTGTCATTGGAACAGTGCTGTCAAGAAGTTATCTGGGCAATTCACCAACCTTTGACGTTCCGGAATACTCACTTGTGTCGAATACAGAGTTGCTTTTCTATTGTCTTCTCGGCATTCTTGCAGGTCTTTCAGCAGTCATGTTTATCAAGATTTACTATGGCATAGAAGAGTGGTTCCAGAGGATGGAAAAACGATGGAAAATCCCTGTTTGGGCCATGCCGGCTATCGGTGGTTTAATGAGTGGATTGGTCTGCATGTGGTTGCCTGAACTTTATGGATTTTCATACGAGGCCATCAATAATGTCGTGCGTGGCCATGAAGGCTGGCACAATATGATCGGAATCTATTGTCTTAAACCTGTTGTGGCAGCTCTTACTGTCGGTTCCGGAGGATCAGGAGGCATGTTTGCCCCTGCAATGAAAATGGGAGCAATGCTCGGCGGGATGTTCGGCAAAATTGTCCACATGCTTTTTCCAAAAATCACAGCCACCTCAGGTGCCTACGCACTTGTTGGGATGGGTGCGCTGACAGCAGGCATTATGAGAGCGCCTCTGACGGTAATTCTTATACTTTTCGAAGTCACCGGTAACTATGAAATTGTGCTGCCTATCATGTTTGCAGCTGTAACCTCCTCGCTCATTGCAAAAATTACGTACCGTTATTCAATGGAAACCTATGTTCTTGAAAAGGAAGGAGTCAGAGTCGGCTACGGCATTGCCCTTTCGATAGCAGAGCATATCAGCATCGCTGAAGTCATGAAAACTGATTATGTACAATTCAATGTTTCCGAAAGTGCCGCAAGCATGATCGACTTTTTTTTCAATACTCCTGAATCGAGTTTTCTGGTTACTGATAATGATGGAAGGTTTTCAGGAATCATCAGTATCGATGAAATGCGACTCCTTCTTAAGGAAGATTCGTTGGTTGGATTGATTGCCGAAGATATCGTCAAAAAGGATGTGCCCGTACTGTATGACACAACAAAACTTGATGAAGCACTCAAGCTTTTTGAGATTACCGATTTTAACATGCTGCCGGTTCTTGATGATAAAAAAGACATGTTGCTTGGCGTTGTCCGGCAGGAAGAGGCATTTGCCTATTACCGGAAGCAGCTCAATCTGTATGGTTCGGATCTTCACGAGAGTCAGAAATCCTGAGCCCTCCATCAGATTGACACCGTGTATCTGCTTGTTAACCCTTTGTAGTATAACGGTGAATTGTTTTTTAGTGCGTTACACCTGCCATGGAAATGTTATCGTTCCCGATGGATATTTTAATCCATGAATAACTGCAGCATGCAAAAACTTGTATAAAACAAAAATATTCGTAAAATTCAGGTAAATATTACCCATTGACATACAAGGAGGCCTGCAATGTTTGGAGAGATGGATTTGGTGCTGATTGGCGGTATTGCACTGTTGTTTTTTGGTCCAGGAAAGATCCCTGATCTGATGAAAGGACTTGGCAAAGGGGTAAGGGAGTTTAAAAAAGCACAAAGTGATTTTGAAAGCGAAATAAAGAAAGCGGTCGAACCTCCTGAGGTCAAAACCACGAAGCCCGAATAGGAGGTTTCAGCTCCTTATCTGACCCCGCTACAGATAAATTCCCCGTAGATATCCTGCGGGATCGATGAGTTGTTTCCCGATCAGCCCTCTTGAACTGCCTCATTAAGGATTCTAAAAAGGGACGTGATATGAAAAAAGCTGTTTCCATCTTATCGTTGGTGATGTTTTTTACGGTACCGGCCTTTGCTGCCCATTGGGTGGAAGTGGTAAAGAGTAATGTGAACAAGACGATTTATGTGGATACGGATTCGATCCATTTTGACAATGGATGCGGTGAATTCACGGAATTAGAGAATTATGTGCAACCTTACTTGTCAGTTAAAAAGATCCCTGCGTTTTCGAAGACGAAAATCATCTATGCCGACTTTCATGACAACTGGCGATATCTTGAAGAAAAAATAACCGATTACTCAGGGAGGATGGCTCAAGGGGCAATTGTAGGAACTTATGATGGATACGAAAACATGATCAAAGTATACGGAAGGGAGCATTTAGAATTGGTAAATCCCGCAACCGATACGTTTAAAGTGTTGAAATGGATACAGGTGGAAATAAAATAAAAGCCTTTGGTTAAAAAGTCCGTACAGCCCTGACTCGATTGGCATCAGCCTCATTGTACTGGTATTTACCGCCATTCCTGAAGTACTGGAGCCATGCGTCACCTGCAGTGCTTTCCGACGAACTCCAGTAGAAACTTGCAGCAAACCCGCCAACAGCAACTCTATTACGATAGAGCTGATTCAATTGCCACAGGTTTGGCAGAAACCAGTCTCTATAACCGTTACTCACCAGTTTGTTGCAGCCTGTTTTAGCATCATTCCAGGTAAAAAGCCCTTCATCTTTCCCATAAGAGTGACCCCGCAAATCTGTTTTTGATGCGATAAGACCGTGCTGCCCACTGCCATCGACATAATACACAACCCCCCCGCCGAAATTGTCGCCAATCTTTGCCGCAACGGAGGACGCCGCATTCGAAACCATACTCAAACCAGTAAAAAATATGATCATCCATAACCGTGCGAAGTGGGGTTTAGCAATTAATTTCATGAACGTTATTGTTTGATTTGCTGAATGTAAGAAGTAAGAGGCGGGAAAACTGTTCCCTTTCTGTTTGGTTTTCTTTTATAAAAAAACCATAGATTGACCAGTATTTAACCGAAAACAAGGTTAAACACCCCTATATTTTAGGATCGATGATTACCTGTTTTCATTGAAAAATGCTAAAAAAAGATTTGAAGGAGAAAGAATTTTTGAAAGAAAAATGAACGACCAGGCGTATAACAAGTAGGAACCAGAACAATTCTGTCTTCCACTTAACTAACAAACTTACACTACAGACAAATGAAAAAGAATCTGATTGCCAGCATTATCGTATCACTTGCGATGACCGGACTATTTGGTGGTGTTTCTTTTGCCGCAGACAAAGCTGCAGACACAAAGCCGGCAGTAACAACAGAGGCAAAAGCCGATGCTCCAGCTCCTAAGGCAAAAGCCAAGAAAAAGAAAGCAACAAAGAAGAAGGTTGCCAAAAAGGCAGAAGCTAAAACCGAAGCTGCTGCCCCTGAAGCAGGCAAATAAGGATTTTTCTGCTGATCAAAAAGAATAGCAACCATTGTTAACAAGAAAAGCCCGTTCATGAGAAGGGGCTTTTCTTGTTATAGGACGCAGCAACACTCACTAGTGTCCCCCATCCTGTTTTTCTTTTTCCTGATCTCCACCTCATGAAAAATTTGCAATGATTTAACGCATCATCCAGTATAAAACGGCAGGACATTTAGTAAACTCATCAAAACAAGTATGTTGTACGAGTTATCTCATAGGATGTTTTGCGGTTATCATACTTGTAAAATATGTGTATAAAGAAGCGGTCATTCATATTTCTCGAAATGACCTTAAAATTGATGCGACTATGAATAAAGTTAAACCCTTTAAGATTGTTATAGAGTGGAGCGGCACGGAAGATTTTTACTTTAGCTGTGACTATAGAAATCCTGATATGGACACAGTCACGAAAAACAATCAGATTAATGCAACCCGAACCCTTCCCTTTATGACTCAGGCTATGGGTAATGTGTTTAGAAAACTGAGAAAAGAGCATATTTCTTTTCCCTTGTTTTTGGTAACCCTCGCATTCAATCACCGCAATCTGCTGCATGAAATTGACCAGTTGCTGATGATACTTCACCATCATCTCGAAAAACAAAAAGACTCAGGCACATTTTCCTGTTTTATTACTTCTGGCGATACAATCCCTTTGTCATCGAGTCACGATTAAACGGATTTACATGATAGTTCCAACGAAGGTTAACAATGGAATCGTGCATATTTAGTGCTCTTCCTTAAGATGAGGTTTGAACGTCAGCACTGGAGAAATTTAATTTTCAGTGATGTAACAAGACCTCTCTTGTTATGACCAGAAGAAATCAGTAAAATTCATTGTTGGAAATCAAGGTGTGTTATGTGTGTGCATGTATTATAACTATCTGTTTTTACTTGCTGACAAACCAAATAAATTGGAGCAACCATGGCAAAAGGATCAAACAAAGCAGAAGAACCAGTACAGGAACTTTACGAGGAAGTTGAATCAGCACCTGAGCAACTGGAAGAAGAGATCAGACTTACTGCCTATTATCTTTGGGAATCGAAAGGAAGAGGCGACGGCTCGGATGTGGAAGATTGGCTTACAGCAGAAGAGCTTGTAAAAGATTGACACATGGTACAATCGATCATTCCGAAAAGGCCTCTCAACGATGGGTGGCCTTTTTTTTTTGCTGGACGCGTCTGAAAGCGCCACATAACTTTCATTGTTCTCATTCCAGCCTGTTTTCCCCTATGTCACCCCAAAAACAATTTTTCCCTGTGTCATCCCGAAGTATTGAGGGATCTCTATCTGTTTCCCCTGTTGATTAACGATCGTGAACCTATTGACGTATGGATATACATCAGAATAAAACCCCGATATCCCCAATAATGTTATGTGTTTGAAAATAATATAGTTACGATGGTAAAAGTATAAATGCACGTGATATATTTGCTCATCATTTTTCACTGTCTTTAAAAAAACATCGTTAAATATTCAACCAATGACTGATATATCAATTTGGCCAAAAACGATCAATGAAGCCGTAGAGCTGATGATCGACACAATAAGCGAAGTAGATAAAATGGAACTCGTGAATACTAAACCGGACGGACTCTACCGCTTCCAATACTCTCTGGGGATGCTCATCTGCGGATGGTTCGGACTTTATAACGGCAACAAAGCTCTGCTTGCAGCCTGTGCCAACACCCGGAAAAATGTGCTCGAACGCCTCCTTGTTCTCAACGACCCTGAAGAGGCTTCGGTAATCCTTATCGAAGCAATCAGGAAACAGCTGCGGGCAGATATGGAAGTTCCTGTATAAGTCTTATCCGCCCTGTTAGTCCTATTCTTCTTCAGTTAATCAAAATCCTAAAAAGTAACATAACACCGGTATAAACATTTTTTATGATATATTATTTCAATAATTCAAATATTATTGTATAATTAAACATGAAAAAAATAACAGCTACAACCATTTTTGAATCGCTTTCATCCGGTGTAAGGCTGGATGTGTATCGATTACTCGTCAAGAAAGGCACCGACGGCATGGTGGCTGGCGATATTGGCTCGGCACTGGATGTGCCACCGACAAATCTTTCGTTCCATCTTAAAACGCTCACTCATACAGGTCTCCTGACCGTGGAGCAGGAAGGCCGCTTTCAGCGCTACCGCGCCAACCTTCCGTTAATGCTGGAACTGATTGCCTATCTCACTGAGGAGTGCTGTGGGGGTAATCCGGAACAGTGCGGCGATTTCAGTGCACAAGCAATTTGTCCCCAGTGCATTGACACCTCATCAGACATAAAATGAACTTCTAATCCATTCGTTGCTTGCCATGAAGAAATCAGTTCTTATTCTCTGTACCGGAAACTCATGTCGCAGCCAGATGGCCGAAGGCTTTCTCCGCTCATTTGGCACTTCGCTCGACGTGTGTTCCGCAGGCACAAAACCGGCAGAATCAGTTCATCCGCTTGCCGTGAAGGTGATGCTCGAAGAGTGGATCGATATCAGTTTGTACAAACCAAAAAGCGTTGACGAATTTCTTCACAGACACTTCGACTACGTCATAACGGTTTGCGATGCTGCAAAAGAGTCATGCCCGCTCTTTACCGGTACTGTGGAGCAACGGCTGCATATAGGGTTTGATGATCCTGCTGAAGCCAGTGGTACAAAGGAGGAGGTCCTTGCAGTCTTCCGGCGGGTTCGAAACGAGATCAACCTGCGCTTCAGACAGTTTTATAACGATAATCTAACCAACCGGGAAGTAACGCTATGAGCATAGCAGTAAAACAGCTCTCATTTCTTGATCGCTACCTGACCCTCTGGATTTTTCTCGCCATGGCAACTGGTGTGCTGTCAGGCTATCTCTTCCCGGCTGTTCCGGGTTTCTGGAATCTTTTTCAGTCAGGTACCACCAACATCCTGATAGCTGCAGGGCTCATCGTCATGATGTACCCGCCGCTGGCAAAGGTAAAGTACGAGGAGCTCGGCGAAGTGTTCCGGAACACAAAAGTACTTGCACTGTCACTGGTTCAGAACTGGGTGATCGGGCCGATTCTGATGTTT
>TBL_comb47_HYPODRAFT_10004621_pt1 | contig 15734 bp, 16 predicted proteins | sample TroBogypolimnion_40_FD_10682 | JGI IMG/M metagenome (IMG submission 10682)
GATCATTCTTTACAAGGAACAATCCTATAACGACAGAACTCTTCAGCAGGCGCAAGAAACTGTAAAATTCCTGAGTTGGGTAATAGACACCGATGCACAGGCAGTTGCCCAAAAAGTTGATTACGCTCCGCTTCCTGCAAAAGCAGTCGAACTTGCAAAAACTATTTTAAAATCAATCACCTACAAAGGGTCACCTGTCATTAAATAAGTATAAAAGTCAATAGCAGACTGGCTTTAAAATAAAGGTTAACACATAGATATGCAGAGAATTCACAGAGATCACGGAGTAAACTTCCGTTGAAACTCTGTGATTTCTCCATATTACAAACATTAAAAATGAAAAGCGAAAAAATCACAAAACTTATCCTGATTATATCATCAGTAATTATACTTCTGATTTTCGCAGGAATGGCCTGGTCGATGATAAAAGGTGCCTATCCTGCATTTCAAAAGTTCGGTTTTTTCGGCTTCCTGTTTTCAACCGAATGGAATCCAACGGAGGATCATGAAGTTTACGGAGCGATGCCATTTATTGCCGGCACAGTAATTACTTCGGTACTTGCCCTGATAATCTGTTTCCCACTCGCTTTCTCAACCTCTCTTTTCATTGCGGAGTACTTCCGAAAGAGAAGAATTGCAACAATCCTCGGGACTTTAGTTGACCTTCTTGCCGGAGTACCCTCCATTGTTTACGGACTTTGGGGATTTTATACGCTTCGTCCCATAATCGCCTCTTTTGGATTTCAGGGACAAGGATATGGTATCTTTACTTCAGGTTTAATCCTCGCAATCATGATAATCCCATATGCCACATCCATCAGTAATGAGATTATCACGATGGTGCCCAACGAATTGAAGGAGGCTGCCTATTCTCTCGGAGCAACACGTCTTGAAGTAATCACAAGTGTTATTATACCCTCTTCCCGGTCGGGACTGGTCGCGGGATATATCCTTGCCCTGGGCAGGGCATTAGGCGAAACCATGGCAGTAACCATGCTGATCGGGAATGCCAATATCATCCCAACAGGTTTATTCAGCCCTGGGAATTCGATGGCCAGTGTCATTGCCAACCAATTTGGCGAAGCGGACGGATTAAAATTAAGTTCACTTATTGCTATAGGGTTACTCCTTTTTGGGGTTACCGCAATTGTCAATGCCATTGGAAAAATCATAATCCGTAAATTCGCTTAGTATAAGAAACAAATGGAGAGCAAAGAGATAATCATCGAAACTGAGAATTCCGGCTGGAGGGAGAAAAAAGACAAACTGTTCTTCGGAATCGTCGTGATTCTATCCTTTATCACGATATCCCCTATTGCATTAATCCTTTATAAACTAATTGCCAAAGGATACAAACAGATTAATCCTGATTTCTTTTTTAAGGTAGCTCCTGATACGCTTCAGGCCATGACTGCAGTAAGGAACGGAGAACTTCTGCCAGGCGGAATCGCAAACGGAATATCAGGAACATTGCTGATGGTAGCTGTAGCTTCTGTGATTGCTATTCCTTTAAGCATTTTAATTGGAATTTTCCTTTACGAGAACCAGGGTAAACAATATGCCAATCTCATCCGTAGCCTGACCGACATTCTTCAGGGTGTTCCCTCAGTTGTTTTGGGAATAATTGCCTATATATGGATTGTTCAGGGAATTACCAAAGGCTTTTCTGCCTTGGCCGGAAGCGTTGCCCTGGCCATTATGATGTTACCTTTGATTATCCGATCCACCGAAGAGACCTTGAAAATGCTCCCCATCTCGATTAAAGAAGCAGCCGCTGCTTTGGGTGTACCCTATCATAAAATCATTTTAAAAGTAATGATTCCATCCGGCTTTAGCGGACTTATGACCGGCATATTACTCTCTATTTCAAGGGTGATCGGAGAGACGGCGCCTCTTATGCTGACCACTTTGGGAAGTACTGCCATAAACCTGAACATCACCAAACCAACGAGCGCTGTTCCGTTACAAATTTGGGAATTTTACAATAATCCAAATATGATTGACCTGGTCTGGTCGTCGTCTCTATTTCTGTTAGGATTTGTTCTAACATTAAATATCATTGCAAAACGGATCTCAACTCAATTTAACTAAGATTCGTAAAAACAAAATAGTAATCATGAACGAGAACATATTACAAATTCAGCATCCTGTTCTATCCATAAGTAATCTGATGATCGCCTATGGGAAAGATAAGTCCGCGGTAAGAGAGGTAACTGCGGACGTTAAGCGAAACGCGATTACAGCAATTATGGGACCTTCAGGTTGTGGTAAAAGCACCTTGCTCAGGGCCATCAACCGGATGCACGAATTGTACCCGAATATCCAAACTACAGGCGACATCTTGCTAAACGGGGAGAGCATTTACAAAATGTCGACAACAAGACTCCGTCGAAAAATCGGGATGGTCTTTCAGCGGCCCAACCCGTTTCCAACAATGAGCATATATGAAAATGTTATTGCCGGTTATGATCTTAACGGAAGTAAGTTAAAAAAAACTGAGAAAGATTCGATTGTTGAGAGTTCATTGCATGATGTGGGGTTATTCGAAGAGGTAAAGGATTCACTGAATAAAAAGGGAAATTTTCTTTCAGGAGGTCAGCAACAGCGGCTTTGCATTGCCCGGGCATTGGCTTTTAAGCCTGAAGTGATCCTTATGGACGAGCCAACCTCAGCCCTGGATCCCCTTTCCACCGCAAAAATTGAAGATCTGTTGGTTGAGCTAAAAAAACAATATACCATTGTGCTGGTTACCCATAATATGTCGCAGGCTGCCCGAATTTCAGATAATGCCATGTTTATGTACCTTGGAGAATTGGTGGAATATGATAAAACAAAGAAAATGTTTACAAATCCGGCTGATTCGCGTACTGAAGGTTATCTGACCGGAAAATTCGGTTGATCATTATTCTTCTTTTTAGTTCCCTGAAACTGCTAAAATGAATACCTTAAACTTAAAATAAACAATATATGAATATTAAAAAAGAGACCGCAATCCAGAATATACTGGGTCATTTTGAGGATTATGCCAACCTGATTCTTAGCCAGTTGTCTACTCTTGAAAAAGTGGTCAGCACAGGATCACTGGTTATTCCGGAAGAATTATTGAAAGAGCTGAACAGCAATGAAGATAAATCAGACAAATTTGAGGTTAAACTCAGTGAAAAGATTATCGATACAATCGTTTTGCAAAAACCGGTTGCCTCTGATCTGAGAAAATTGATGGCCTGTTACCAGATCATAATTAACCTGGAACGAATTGGGGATCTGGTGGTGGATATCGTTAAATTTATTCCCCGGATAAAAGAGCCGGAAACCTATAACCGGATGTCGGAAGTTATCTACAACATGTTACTGGTCAGCGTAAACATGGTTCAGAAGTCATTGCTCTCTTTCATAAATGAGGATAAGGAATTTGCCATCTGGACCATCCGTAATGACGAAGTTGTAGATGAGATGAACCACAAGCTTATCCGAAAGGCCATAGCAAAAAGCAAGCTTCCTGAAGAAACTCAGCAGCTGATGTTTAGTTTTATACACATTAATAGTATAATTTCGAGCATTGAAAGGATAGCTGATCATGCAACCAATGTAGCGGAAGCATCGATCTATGCCATGGAAGGGACCGATATCCGCCATCACCATCCTGAAAATGAAACTAATGAATAATCAATGAACGAATATTTCCGGATACTGGTAGTTGAGGATGAAGAGGATCTTAACGAGATTTTACAGTTCAACCTCGAAAGCGAAGGATATCATATCGATACCACATTTTCGGCTGAAGAGGCCTTGAAAAAAGATCTTGCTGTATACCATTTAATTCTTCTGGATGTGATGATGGGAAAGATATCCGGATTTAGTCTTGCACAACGAATCCGGAAAGAGTTGCATCTTGATGTCCCTATTATCTTTCTTACTGCACGCGATACAGAAAACGATTTACTTACCGGATTTAATCTGGACGCTGACGACTATATCACAAAACCATTTTCAATCAGGGAGTTGCAAGCCCGTGTAAAAGTTGTGCTGAGAAGGAGTAAACCGACTCCGGTCGATGAGGTCCCGACCCTGCTCACCTTAGGTGAAATCACCATTGACCAGGAGACAAAACGGTTGCTTCTCGGAGATAAGAAAATAGAACTCACCCGTAAGGAGTATGAAATCATTTCGCTGCTGGCCAAATCGCCTGGAAGAATCTTCTCCAGGGACGAGATACTCCGCCGGATATGGGAAAGTGATGTGATTGTCACCGATCGGACCGTTGACGTCAATATGACCCGTTTACGAAAAAAAATGGAAGATTATGGCAATTACATCAGAAACAAACCGGGATTCGGCTATTACTTTGAAATTTAAACCTTAATTTCTACAATTATGCTTTTCAACCGTCATACCATTAAATGGAAATTGTTCATCTATTACTTTCTGTTATTTGCAATATTTACATTTTCAATTATTCTTTATCAGAACAAACGGGAACATCACTACAAAATCGCTGAACTCGAAACGAGATTAAACGAATATACCGATCTGACAAACAGATATATCGAAAATTACAAGGTTTCGCAGGAAAAAAATTATTCCAGGCTGGATAGTCTGAAGAAAATTATTCCGTTCGAAAAAGTGCGTTTAACGGTCATCGACTTCGAAGGCAAAGTATTATATGACAATACAGTAAGTGATTATAATCACATGACCAATCATAAAGAGAGGCCCGAATTTCAAAAGGCGTTGTACAGTGAATTCGGTGAGAACATCCGTCATTCTGACACAACAAGCGAAGATTATATTTATTATGCAAAATCTTACAAAAATTTTGTAGTCCGGGCAGCAGTAATCTATAATACAGAGATCAAAGCATTTCTGAAAACGGAACGAATCTTCATCTATTTCTTTATTCTCCTGTTTTTAATATTTGGATTTCTCCTCCGGTACATAGCCAATCACATTGGCGACTCCATATTAAAACTCAAAGATTTTGCAGTCAAAATCAGGAGAAATGAGGCAATCGACATAGACGATGAAACGAAATTTTCAAATGATGAACTTGGTTTCATCAGTCGCGAAATTATTCAATTATACCAGCAATTGAGGAAAACCAAAACCGAGCTTGTGCTGGAGAAAGAAAAACTCATCAGTCATCTTTTCGTTTTGAAGGAGGGAATTGCATTTTTTTCATCCGGTAAAAAAACGATACTGAATAACAGTCATTTTATTTTTTACATCAACGTAATCGCGGAAGAAACCACTATTTCAGTCGAAAAGATCTTCCAGTCTGACGAGTTTAGAGAAATTAACGCATTTATAGATAAGACGATAGCCGATCATGGCACGTTGCACCCCCAGGAACTTCCGAGAATGGATTATTCGGTTCAAAAGGATGGATATAATTTTAATATTCAATGCATTATATTTCCGGACAAAAGCTTCGAAATACTTATTTCTGACCAGACCCAGCTGATGCGCAGAAGTATTATGAAACAGCAAATTACCTCCAATATTTCGCATGAATTAAAGACTCCTATATCATCAGTAAAAGGGTACCTGGAAACTGTGTTAAACAATCCGGATCTGGAACAAGGCAAGCAGCACTATTTTATTGAAAAAGCCTATAATCAGGCTGAAAGGCTTACCCAGCTCGTGAACGACATTTCACTCTTAAACAAGATAGAGGAGTATTCGGAGCTGTATGTCAGGGAAAAAGTACAGATTAAAAAGGCGATTAATGAAGCGATCGAAAGTTTCAGTGACCTGATCAGACAGAAAGGAATCCAGATTGACTGCACTATTGCTGACGATTTGATTATTAATGCAAATTACTCTTTAATATTTTCAGTTTTCAGAAATCTCATGGAGAATTCTGTCAATTATGGCGGAGATAATATTACGATTTCAATCACCAAATATCACGAAGACAATACATTCCTCTATTTTTCATTTTCCGATAACGGTGCCGGAGTCGATGAGGAGCATTTGTCACGCCTTTTCGAACGGTTTTACCGGGTTGATGCCGGGCGTTCGCGTAAGGAAGGGGGAACAGGATTGGGCCTGGCCATTGTGAAAAATGCCATTATCAGCTTCAAAGGGGAGATCTCTGCCCGCAAAAGGAAAGACGGCGGACTTGAGTTTTTATTTTCGCTGCCCAGGTAGGCTGGTGCGGGGGGTCGTATTGGGATATTATTTGGCAACTGCTAGCAAATCAGGCGATAATCCAGATTTACATTGAATTATCAGATAAACTTTCAAAAGGCAGGCGGGATAATGAATGAGGATAAAAGGCTTAAATATCAACAAATTAAAGAATTAGCTCTTCTGTTTCTCAAGCTTGGCACCATTTCATTTGGAGGTCCCGCAGCTCATATCGCCATGATGAAGGAGGAGGTCGTCCATAAACGTCAATGGATGGATGAACAACATTTCCTTGATCTGATCGGGGCGACCAATCTCATTCCCGGACCAAACAGCACCGAGATGGCTATCCATATTGGTCATGAACGGGCAGGTTGGAAGGGTTTAATTGTGGCAGGATTTTGCTTCATTGTTCCAGCCGTAATGATTACAGGAATTTTCGCCGTGCTTTATAAAGAATACGGCCATTTGCCATTGGTTCAGCCATTCATTTATGGGATAAGCCCTGCCATAATCGCAATTATCCTGGCCGCTGTTTATCCCCTGGCTAAGAAGTCGTTAAAGTCCGTTGAACTGGGACTTGTCGGAATCGTCTCGTTCGGACTTTGCCTGTTTGGCGTTAATGAAATCTATGTCATGTTTGGAGCTGGGGTGATAGCTCTTGCATTAGCCTGTTTAAGACTTAAAAATTCCAACAAGACCTTAAAAAGTGTTTTTCCACTGGCGCTTATTCAGTTCTCCGGATCCGGGCCTTTAAGTAACCTGGGTTTGTTTCTGACTTTCCTGAAGATTGGAGCAATTCTGTATGGCAGTGGCTATGTTCTGTTTGCATTTCTGGATACAGAACTAGTCGCCAAAGGGATCATTTCGCGGCAGCAATTAGTCGATGCCATTGCTGTCGGACAATTTACCCCAGGCCCGGTTTTTTCTTCTGTTACCTTTATCGGATACCAAATCAATTATTTTTATGGAGCTCTTATAGCCACAATTGGCATATTCATGCCGTCCTTCATTTTTGTTGCCTTACTTAATCCCCTTGTGCGGATCATGAGAAATTCAAAGCTCATTTCAGCATTTTTAGATGCGGTAAATGTTGCATCCATAGCCATTATCGCCGTAATCTGTTATCAATTAGGGAAAGAGACCATTTTGGATTGGAGAACAGTGGTGATTGCCATTTTGAGCTTACTCTTTGTTTTTGGTTTCAGAAAGGTCAACAGTGCCCTGGTTGTAATAGGAGGTTCCGGAATTGGATATATTTTGAGTTTCATTTAGATTAACAGAGCCATAATGCCACTCCTATCGGTGTTCCTGAATTTTAAACTATTTTTGCATAAACAAAAAGATTATTCGAATATGAAAGAACAAATCGAAGCTCTTAATCAAAAATACAGGAATGCAACTCCAGAGGAACTTCTGACCGGTTTCCTGGCTGAATACAAAGGTAAGATCGCCTTATCCAGCAGTCTCGGAACGGAGGATCAGGTACTCACCCACATGGTTAGCAAGATTGATAATTCCACTAAAATCTTTACCCTTGATACGGGCAGGCTGTTCCCGGAAACTTATGAGCTGATTCACCGGACGAATAGTAAATACGGGATCAGGCTAAGTGTATATTTTCCCGAAGCCAGTCATGTGGAAAAGATGGTTGGCGAAAAGGGGATTAACCTGTTTTTTGAAAGTGTGGAGAACCGTAAACTATGTTGTAATATAAGGAAGCTGGAACCTTTAAAGCGAGCCTTTGCAGGTCTGGAGGTATGGATCTGTGGTTTACGCCGAGAGCAATCGGTCACACGCCATAATATGGAACGGATTGAATGGGATGAGGCGAACGGATTAATTAAACTGAACCCGCTGATTGACTGGACCGAGGCTGAAGTCCTGCAATTCATTAAAGATCATGGAATTCCCTATAATCCGCTGCACGATAAAGGTTATCCGAGCATCGGGTGCCAACCCTGTACCCGGGCCATTTTCCCCGGCGAGGATATCAGGGCCGGACGCTGGTGGTGGGAAAATCCCGATACCAGGGAGTGTGGTTTGCATAAGAGATAATAAAAAAAGCGCCACTGGAGCGCTTTTTTTTTGCAATCAATCGAATTTGTGTCCGGGCTCTTCAAACCCTTTGTTATATTGTTCCATTGCACTGACGCTCATCCCCATCGAAGAGAATCCTCCGTCGTGGAAAAGGTTCTGCATGGTAACTTTTTTTGTAAGATCTGAGAACATGACAACACAATAGTTGGCACACTCATCGGCTGTTGCATTGCCCAAAGGTGACATCCTTTCTGAAAAGTCGAGCAGATTCCCAAACATCTTGATTCCGTTTCCTGCAGTAGTTGGAGTTGGTGATTGAGAGATGGTATTAATCCGGACTTTGCGTTCATTTCCGTAGATATAACCAAAGCTTCTGGCAATTGACTCGAGCAGGGATTTGGCATCGGCCATATCATTATAGCCATAAAAAGTTCGCTGAGCCGCCACATAAGATAAGGCAAGCACAGAACCCCATTCGTTGATGGCATCAAGTTTACGCGCCGATTGAAGCACTTTATGGAACGATACCGCAGAAACATCGAGAGTCCGTGTCAGTAAATCGTAATCCAGATCACTATAGTGCCTTCCTTTCCTCACATTGGGAGACATGCCAATGGAGTGCAGGATAAAATCCAGTTTCCCCCCTAATGCTTCCATCGATTTAATAATCAATGCTTCGAGGTCTTCAACATTAGCAGCATCAGCAGGAATCACAATTGTATTACATTTTTCAGCAAGAGTGTGGGTTTCTCCCATCCGAAGTGCGATCGGAACATTTGATAAGGTAAAGATTGCCCCCTCCTCATAAGCCCGTTCAGCAACTTTCCAGGCAATTGAACTCTCATTCAAAGCTCCGAAAATAATTCCTCTTTTCCCCTTTAATAAATTATAAGCCATTTAGTTACAATTTCTGAAAACTCTGTGGTTTTCAATTAATAAAATAGTGCACAAGTATAGACTTGAGTTGAAAAACCTAATCTGTGCAAAACATCTCAAGCTAATAACCCTTATGTCACCCTAATTGTTTCGAATTACAAATAAATACTACTTTAATAGTTCTTCCGCATTCAGAATCGCCGCGGCAGTAATATTTTCACCACTTAGCATTTTGGCCAATTCCTCTACCCTTTCGTCTTTGGTCAAACGTTTCAGGCGGGTGGTGGTATCATTGGCTGAATCCTGTTTGTAAACCAGGAAATGGTGATCGCCCCTGGCAGCGATCTGCGGAAGGTGAGTAATATTTATAACCTGCATATCAGCAGAAATTTCCTTTAAAATGATTCCCATGCGATCGGCAATATCGCCCGAAACACCCGAATCAATCTCATCAAAAATGATGGTAGGCAATGCCTTTGACCGGGAGATTAATGCCTTAATTGCGAGCATCAGCCGGGACAATTCACCACCAGAAGCCACTTTGGAAATCTCAGACAGTAAGCCATTTTTATTCGCGGTAAACAGGAAGTTTACCCGATCCATCCCGTTGGCACCCGGAATATTTTCGGGAGATATCTCAACTTTAAATTTAGAATTTGGCATCCCGAGCAGGACAAGCTGACTCAGAACGCGCGACTCGATATCCGATGCCACCGAAGAACGTCCGGCAGATAAGAGCCTTGCATTAGCAACAACCTCATCATATTTAATCTCCTTTAATTGCATAAGGCGGAGCAATTCCTCTTCATTTGAAGAAACCGTCCTTATTTTTAGCTCAAAAGCATCCCTGATTTCAATCAGTTCCTTAACCGATTGAACATGATGCTTTTGTTCCAGGGAATAAATCAGGTCAAGCCGGTAATTGATTGTTGAAATCCGTTCGGGGTCTAACTCCACCTTCTCCTCAATCCAGGCCACTTCCTGGGCTATATCCTTAAGATCGACATACAAACTCTCCAGGCGGGTTGCCAGATTTTTCGCTTCAGGCAGGAAGTTGATTATTTTAGTAATCAACCCTATGGTTGTCTTAGTCTGAATCAATGTTGAACCATTTTCCCCGTTCAGCAATTCAGTCACATTGGAAAGTCCTGATTTTATCTCTTCGGCATGGGTAAGTAACTCAAGCTCTTTTTCAAGCTCTTCCTGCTCCTGTTCAATCAGATTAGCCTTCTGCAACTGCTCAAACTGGAACTGGTAATAGTCAAGATCTGCCTTTGATTTCTCAACCGCCACTACAGCCTCATTGAGATCTGAAGTTATCTTCCGGTAATCACGGTAACTTTGTCGGTAATTCAGGAGATTTTCCTGATTTCCGGCACAAATATCCACAACCATCATTTGGAAGGTCTGATCATTAATCTCCAGGTTTTGGTTTTGTGAATGGATATCGATCAGACGATACCCAATATCCTGCATAACCTTAAGCATGACAGGGGAATCGTTAATAAAAGCACGGGATTTTCCGGCAGGATTAATCTCCCTCCGGAATATTGCCGAATGATCGAAATCCAGATCATTGGACAGGAACAGATCTTCAAGTCCCAACCCCTCAATGCTGAAATTCGCCTCAACGACACATTTAACTGATTTGTCATTTAAAACAGCGGAATCGGCCCTCTGGCCAAGGATCAGTGATAATGCTCCGAGTAATATCGACTTACCCGCTCCTGTCTCTCCGGTTATAATGGAAAATCCAGGGCTGAGCTCAACGTCAAGCTCGCGGATCAAAGCGTAATTCTGAATTTTTAATCGTGTTAACATAGTGGAAAGATATAGATTAAAAACTCTTCTGATCTAAAATTTTTTGATATTTACCGGAATTTGACGGATCACATTCTGTAAAAATCGTCATCACCCGACTCTTCTCATCTGAATTGCTTTTGGAGAAAATATTCACAAGCTCGTCAGATTTGGCATCAAAAAATAGACGGTTTATGTATGTATCAGGTTTGGAACGGTAAACAACCTGCATATTCTTCAAGGCATCGGTGATTTCAGACCTCCCAATATCCGGCTTTTCAGCCATTACATCCAAACCTAACCGATGGTAACGGTAAAGTAAGTCCCGGAAAGGCCCATAAGCTGTATTGGTAAGATTTTCCACCAGCCAAAACCTGTTAAAGTTTCCTTCAAAAGCCCTCCACCCTTTTTCAGAAGCATTCTGGGAACGGTTTACGATATCCCTTGCCTTCTGGAAATAGGGTGTTCCTCCAAGGGGGGAAAAGGTGTCAAAATCGAATCCTAAGATAATATTTGCATAAAAAGCGAGAATATTGGTAAGCGGGTCCGAATTGGATGTCTGATCAAAATCCATCGCCTGAAACTCCACATATTTAAATTGCAGGTCATTGTCTTTTAGATTCAATACAGGAGTATTATAAGAAGAATTAAAAACCGGACGGTTTAACTGGACCTGCATGGTCCCGACAAATTCATCCGCGGCAAGCTGTTGGGTAATCTGAATAAAGATAGTGCATTCAATCCTTTCATCGGTCGTAAAGATGTTGTCTGACCACTTCCGGTTATTCATAAACTCATAAATATCAGTTCGCATGGTTTCAAAGATCTGTTTATTGGTCCCCTCAATTCTGGAACTTGAGATACTCACATTGCACCGGAATTCCTGCCCGATTACAGAGATAGAGGAATAGATCAACAGGAATAACAGGATTGATTTGGTCATAAAACAGATAATTTTCCTATAAAATTACAAATTTCAGGATAATCCTGAGATGAAATTTTCAGCCTCAATGATTTTATTTACAATATCAACAGCAATTTCCCGCTTTTGTTTTAAACCGGAGGTGAAAATTACCCCGGTTTTATCGAGTATTTTTATCTGATTTGTATCAAACTGAAATCCTGAACCTTTATCATTCAATGAATTAAGGACTATCATGTCCAGATTTTTACGCCGGAGCTTAAGCAGGGCATTCTGATCTTCATTATTTGTTTCAAGTGCAAATCCTACGAGAATCTGGTTCCTTCGCTTTAATTTGCCAAGTGTTGCGGCTATATCCGGATTGGGACGCAATTCAATCGAATAATTCTCAGAAGTTCGTTTAATTTTTTGATTTTCAACAACTACAGGAGTAAAATCCGCAACCGCGGCCACCATTACTGCTCCGTTGCACTCTACAAAATACTGCAAGGCCTGGGTATACATTTCTTCGGCCGAAACAACATCAACACGGCGAATCAATGGATTTGAACATTTGAGTGAAACTGGTCCGGCAATCAAAATGACTTTTGCTCCCAATGCAGCAAATCGTTCGGCTATTGCGAACCCCATCTTTCCGGAAGAGTAATTCCCTATAAAGCGGACTGGATCAATTTTTTCGTGAGTGGGACCTGCTGTTATCAGGTAGGTTTTATTCAGCAGTTTTTTTTTTCAGCAAAAAAGTCTGCTATTTTTTCAAGAATAATTTCGGGTTCCTCCATGCGCCCCTGCCCTACCAAACCGCTCGCCAACTCCCCAGAGGCAGGATCAATGATGATGATTCCGTGGGATTTTAAAATTTCGATATTCTGTTGATTTGCAGGGTGCTGAAACATATCCAGGTCCATGGCAGGTGCTACCACGACCGCGCATTTTGCAGATAAATAAGTGGTAATCAATAAATTATCGCAAATTCCATGAGCCATTTTCCCAATGGTGGAAGCTGTCGCAGGTGCCACAATCATTAAGTCTGCCCATAACCCCAATTCGACATGACTATTCCATTGACCATTGTCCTTTGTGAAAAAATCGCATAGTACAGGCTTTCCCGATAAGGTTGATAAAGTAAGAGGGGTAATAAATTCCCTGGCAGAAGGACTCATAATAACCTGCACTTCAGCCCCTTGCTTTACAAGACCTCTCAAGAGGTATGCAGCCTTGTACGCTGCTATACTTCCTGTTACGCCCAGAATAATTTTTTTTCCCTGAAGTTGCATCCGTTCAGATGGGTTTAAATAATGATTTCCGGATGATCTATTTGATAAATCTGCGAGGAATTAGAAATTGGCAGGTATTATCAATTGCTACTTCTTCTCTTTAGTAGGATTTCTGTAATAAATCTGACCCTCCTTGAACTCTTCGTAGGCGATTAGCGTTGGTTTTGGCAGCTTTTCGTAATAACGAGATATCTCAATCTGCTCACGGTTTTCAAAAACTTCCTCCAAATTATCGCTAAAAGAGGCAAATTCCTGAAGTTTTGTGTTCAGTTCCTCTTTCAATTCAGCATTGATCTGATTGGCGCGTTTAGCAATTACCATCAAAGACTCATAGATATTGCCAGTAAATGCTTCCAATTCATTCAGGTCCCTAGGTACTGTGCTAACGGGAGCCTTTGTCTTTTTGTAATCCATATCTATTTTTGTAATTTATTGATCTCTTCTTGACTAAGGTTCATCAGTTTTTTTGTGCTTGCAAAAAACCGGTCAGCCTCTTTCCGATATCGGCTTTGAGGATACTCATCCGTAAAGGTGAAATACTCATCCAAAGCGTTGTTCAGACGCTCACGCTTCTTCTCTTCGATGCTGTTTTCCCCCAAAAGATATTTTGCCTTCAGCAAATAGAACATCAGCTCTTCACGGTATTTTGAGTCAGGAAATTCTTTAATACAATTGGTAAGTGAGATAACAGCAGCACGGTAATCAGCGAGATCGTAATATAACCGGCCGGACAAATAGGATTTATACACCAGCTTTTCCCTCAATTCGTCAATTAGTTTATTGGCATCAGAAACCCTCGAACTACCGGGGAACATATTAATAAATAGCTGTAATGCATCAATTGCATCCTGTGATGTCTTCTGATCCAGCCTCGCGTTTGGGGAATCCAGATAATAACAATAACCAATCAGGTATTGAGCCTCTTCGTTAAATGGGCTGCGTGGAAATTCCTTAAGCAACTGACGGAAATAGTGACTGGTTAGTACATAATCCTTTTCACCATAAAAGCTCTTGGCCAAATAATAATAAATCTGATCGGCACGGCTGGTTCCGCGGTAAATATTGACCAGTTCCTGGTATAACTGTGAGGAACGACCATATTCTTTATTATCATAGTACTCTCTGGCTTTTTTCAGTTTAAACTCATAGTCAGTACTTTTGACTATTTTCTGATAATCGCCACAGGAGATAACCAAGAATAAAAGGGGAGCCCAAAGAATATTTTTCATATTTAGAATCATTTTGCAAAGATACATTTTTTCAACAAACATGGTATATGATTTTTTTCTGTAAAAATCGGTGATTAATCCGCAATTTATCCTTCCCTAAAACAACAGATTCAATTTACATACCGATGGTTGCCTTGAGGGGATGATCCATTTGGAACATTTCCCAACACATCTATCTGCCCAAATTGTGGTGCAAATGTCACAAATTTTATAAATGAAGATTTATGAAGGAATATTTTTATTTTTACCCGGACATCCAATTTAGGATTAAGGTCATAACCAGCAATTCAAAAGGAAATCCTTAAACCTGGAAAGGTCATCAGTTTAAAGCCAAAACCATCAATTCAGTGATAAAAAAAGGAGAAAAAGAGCCGGGTGAAGGCTGGCAGGTGATTCTGAATCCAAACGCCGGAAGTGGCAAAGGAAGAAGGGAAAAAGATAAAATCATATCGGTTCTTGACCATTCAGGATTGCTTTACAATCTTTATGAATCTGAATTTGAGGGACATACTGTTGAGTTGTCGAAAGAATTGGCCATCAACGGGGCAACCCATTTTATCGTTGCGGGAGGTGATGGCACCTTAAATGAAGCGGTCAATGGCATTTTCAGCGGGAAAAACAATCAATGCACTGATATTGTGATCGGGATGATTCCGGTTGGAACCGGAAACGACTGGATCCGGACTTTCGGCATTCCCGATGACTATCATTCAGCGATGGATATTATCTTAAAGAATCATACGGTAGTTCAGGATGTCGGGTGGATTGAATGGCAGCATCAAAAAACAAACTTCAGCCGTTATTTTGTGAATATCGCAGGTTTTGGATTCGATGCAATGGTCGCACTCAGGGCAAATAAGCTTAAAAACCAAGGATTGTCCGGATTAAGGGTTTATTTGGAGAGTTTTGTTTGGAGCTATTTTAATTTCAAACCGGCTGAAGCCATCGTTCTGATAGACCATAAGCAGGTTAAAGTAAATTTATTCAGCATAAGCATAGGAATTGGGAAGTTTAATGGAGGAGGGATGATGCAGGTACCTGACGCCAATCCTTTTAACGGACATTTCCATGTTACAGTTATCCGCAATCTAAGCATTTGGGGTATTCTTACTAATTTTAGAAAGCTGTATGACGGCCGTTTTGTGCAGGATTACCGGGTATCGACACACGTTGGTGAAAAGGTAAGTTTAACGGCCATGCAGATATTGTCAGGAGAAGCCGACGGAGAATCGATAGGCACTAGCTGCAATTTTAAATTACAGATCATTCCGCACCAACTCAGGGTAATCTATGGCGAGGACAGGTTTAGGATGCTTGAATAATTTTGCTGGATCTCCTGGGAAAGCAAATATAAAAGGTTATCAGTCAATTATTTACTTTTTCTGATAAGCTTCAGTACCCCTATGATCTCAAGTTTGGGTGAGGAAGCCAAACCATTCGGATTACAACCAAGCTCCCCTTCCG
>TBL_comb47_HYPODRAFT_10004622_pt1 | contig 15729 bp, 14 predicted proteins | sample TroBogypolimnion_40_FD_10682 | JGI IMG/M metagenome (IMG submission 10682)
GCTACGGCCTCCACGGCCCGGCCGGTATCGTATGCCTTGGTGGTTATCAGCACGAAATCATAGGAGCCATGGGCCTGCGCGATATCTTCCAGCAGGCCGAGCGCGGCGGGGTCTGCGGCATAGTCTCCAAAAATTCCTGACACCCGCAGGCCTTCTTTCTTTATGGCCTCGACAAAACGCCTCCTGAGAACCAGATCGGCATGATGCCCGGCCGCAGCCAGCATGCAGGCCAGGGCCTGCCCCAGGGCACCGGCCCCGAAAACCAGAAATCGCATTTTTTCTTAACCCCGTTTCTCTTCGTTTTTACCAGCTGCTTTCCCTCCCTGCCGTTTCCGGAAAAGCCTGACCTGCACAGCCTCGCTGCTTTCTCAGATCCGCAGATCCACCACCGACAGATGCCTGTACCGTTCAGCTGAAAGATCAATCTGCATGGCATCGGCAGACAGGAGTTCCTGGCCCGACGGATCATGCGTAATCTCGATGGTGGGTCTGTCAATCAGCGATCCGACCCAGGCGACGGTTCCGCGGCTGCCGTCCGAGAGGGTCACGGAATTCCCCGGCGGATAAATACCGATAACATGGATGAAGGAGGCCAGAAGCGAGGGCTGAAAGGCCGGCAGGTCCGCCAGCATGATATTGAATGCGTCACGAGGGGCGAGCTGCGTCTTATACGGCCGGGCCGCCGTCAGGGCCTCAAAGACATCACAGATCTGCAGCAGGGCAATTATCGGATGCCGGACCATCCATGGAGCCTGCGGGGGATATCCGCCGCCATCCTGCCGGATATGATGTCCCCAGGCGGCGGCAATATCCAACTGCGTCGTATGTTTCTGGGCAAGCAGGATCTCAGCTCCTATCCGGGGATGCGTCCGGATCACCTCCATCTCCTCATCGGTCAGATGCCCCTTTTTAAACAGGATNTCATGGGGAATTTTNCCNTTTCCCACATCGTGCAGCAAACCCGCAGTCCCCAAGGCCAGCAGCAGATCCCTGTTCCACCCGAAGGCCCAGGCCACAAAGACGGCAAGCGTCGCAACCCGCACCGAGTGGCCGACGGTGTAACTGTCGTAATCCGGGTAATGGACATACTGCATCACATCGGAGAACCGTGTTTTTGTAAAGTGCAGCAGATATTCGCTGACGCTCCGTGTCTTATCCACGTCGATGGAGCCTCCGGCGGCCACACTGGAGTGGGCTCTTGACACCGAATCGAACAGGGCCTGGTAGACGAGTGTCGGCGACTGCAGGACCTCACCGGTATCCTGCCCTGCCAGGCCTCCTGCCTTTCTCCCAGATCCGAACTTTCGATATAATGCCGGGCTATTTCGATATTCGTAATGCCCCGCGACTGCAGCAGCTCTCTGGCCTCACCCAGACCCGCCAGGGGCTGGGTCAGCTCAGCGGTCAGGTTCAGCAGCTCCCCGAATTCAGTCTCCGTCATCTGGCGGGAAAAAGAGAAGCCGCCGCAATGGAGACGGCCGGCAAAGTCGACCAGCTGCCGTCCGATAATTGAAGGTCCGACAAGGGTTTTCCCTTCAAAGACCAGCTGACCTTGAACCACTCCGACAAAGAGCTTCTCGCGCCCGGTCTCTTTACAAAAGTCATCAAGAGACGTCATAAAGTCCCGGGAAAACTCTATCACCTTGGGGTGGCTTAAAAAATACAACTTCCTGGTGGATATGCCCCGGCACAGCAGGAGCAGGATGGTATTAAGTTTTTCGATCATAGACGGAACGCCCTTGCCTTGCAGTTCTGGATCTGCGAATCATCTTCCCGGAGGCCTCCTTGGCGGACCTGCGGCAGACCGCAGGCCATTCCGGAATAACAAGCAACCGTTTATTATTGACGATCTGGTTCAGAAGCTCCCGAGCCCCACCGGACGGCAGGTCCGCCAGGACGCCAATGGTTTCAGGGACCCAGGATTGGCCCCGTTGCTCCTGAGGAAGGAGGGGCAGTTTCTCAACGATTATAGCTCCGGCCAAGGCTTTGATCCCTTCAGGCATTTCTCTCTGATAGGGATGCCGAAGGTAGCTGTCAAGAAAGGTCTTGTGTTCCGCCTGAGCCGGGTCGAGGAGGGGAGCCACAGCCTTGATCAGCGTATCCGAGGGTGAATTTTTCAAACCGGCGACCAGGGACTCCCCGATCAAGGCTCCGATGGATGTCCGCAGCAGGAAGGCGCAGAGCGGGTAGCAGGACGGGCTGATCTCCCCAAAGACATCATGGGCTATGGGGCCGCGGGTAAATGCGTCAAGGCCCTGCAGAACCGGCAAGGCCTGCACCATCTCCTTCCAGGGAAGACTGGCCAGGCGGACAAAGATCTGCCTGTACGTATCGATATTGCCGCGCTGCCGCAAATAAGCAATTCATTGAGGGCGAAGGGCCAGAGGATATCGGCCTCTGTCCCTTCACAGAATGCCATGATCTTCTGGAAAAGAGTCAGCGAATCACCTCGTCCCGCGCGCCGCAACGGTTCGACGATCATGCGAATCGCCATACCAAGATTCATGCGGCTCCCGATTTTGATTATCCCGTACAAACCATGGGTTATAATCTCCCAGATCTTTTCGTTGGGCGGTACGGCCAGGATATCGCTCAAGAACTGCAGCATGCGCGTCTGATTCTGCAAAGACTGTTTATCCTGGGCCAGCTGCAGAAGCACGGAAAGGGTTTCATAATCAGCGGGGATATCCTGAATTTTCAGCAAGATCGCAGCGGTAAACATGTTTTTATCAGTAAAATCCTGCAACTCCGCCACAGAAACCTCGGAGGTGTTCTGGAAGCGGACCGGAAGCACGTCCTCTTTCTTCTCATTGTCGCCGGCCGGGGGGGGCTTTCTGATGATAGATACCAGCAGGTTGATAGCCTCTCTGGACTTTCTGTCCTGAGCATCCTTCTCCAGATTGTTCAGAATGGAGGCCAGCATGTCAAGATTGCCATGGGAAGAGCTTCGGCTGCTTAAGGGCTTTCCCTGGACGGCCTGGGCAAGCAGGAAGGCGACATCATCCCAATTAGCAAACGGCAGGTCACTGGATTGAGCGGCGATCCGTCCCATTTGCCGGGGAAGGGAGGCAAGCAGGCGCCGACAGTCATCAATCTGCTCTTCATTCAATCCGTGACCGGCAAGGGCGTCAAGAAAGGCATTCAGGTTCCGGGCGGCGGAATCAAGGCGTTCGCCGCCTTCTGCGCCTTCGGAGGCAAGAAACTGCCTATGGATAACGCTGACCGATGCAGGGAGATCGGATATCTCTATTAAGGAAAACTGTTTGGAATTGGCCCCCTGGGACCGGACGGAGATCATCTTTCTGATGAAAAGGAGCAGGTCATCCCGGGATATGCTCCGGTTGATCTCTATGGCCAGCACATTCAGTGAGGCCATCAGCTTTCTGAATTCGGCGACGAAGGCTTGGGAGGGATCAAGCCTGATCCTCTCAAGCAGAAGATCTCCGCCATCCTCCTCGATGCGGACAAAATGCCTTTCCTGAGCAATGGCGGCCAAAAGGGTCAAAAAACGATCGGTGGCCTGATCAAGGATGATATGGCCCGACGGATAATATACTCCTATCCTGAACAGACGCTGCAGCGCGTTCATGAAGTCAGCCAGGACCAGCGGGTTGACCATCGACTCCACATATTCTACAGGGGCATCAGGATCACGTGTAAATTGTTCCATAGGAAATCACATTATTCGGCTTGCTGAACATGGCGGAAAATCTGCTGGAATCCTACGGTTAACTCTAGCATGGGGGCGCTTTCTTTTCAAATGTATTCCTCCTGCCAAAAAATTGGCCACATCTTTGCTTGAGCGGAAAAGATCGCCGGCCGATACCCTGAGCCTGCGGCCGAAAAAGATTGAAAACTGGAAATGAACCTGCTAGGTTACCACATATTGCTGTTTGAACAAACAGGGAGATTACCCCTAGTACTTTGTTTTTGAAATGAAATATTCAAATATCAATCGGATAAATCAATGGGACGCATAACTGTAGACGCTAGAGGAGAAGTCTGCCCGAAGCCTCTGATCCTGACCCGGAAACAATTGAAGGAAACCTCCATGGGCGAGAGTTTCGTTGTTCTGATCGACAATGACACCTCAAAGGAGAATGTGGAGAGGTTCCTGAGCGATAACCGGATAGAGTTTCAAACCTCCCGGACGGAAAACGCCTATTCCATCCTGGTCTCCAGGACCCAGGCGGATTTGAGCCACCCGGAGGCAGAGGATTACTGCCAGCCGGCGGCAGCCCCCCGGGCCCGTCATGCCTACTGCTTCACCAGCGACCAAATGGGCACCGGCCCGGCCGATCTGGGACGAATCCTGATCCAGGCCTGCATCAACACGATTAAGGAGGTAGAGCCGCCGCCCGCCGCCCTGGTCTTTTACAACAGCGGCGTCACGCTGACCACAGACGATTCCCCGGTGCTTACGGCCCTGCAGGATCTGGAAAAATCCGGCATCGCCATTCTCGTCTGCGGGACCTGCGCCAACTATTTCCAGATCAAGGACCGGATCAGAGTGGGCATTATTTCCAATATGTATGCCATCCTGGAAACCCTGTCCCGATCCGGTCACGTCTTGTATCCGTAATGACTCCCGCCCCTGATACATACCAGCCGGGCAGGTACTTTGACTGCGGGGCCACCTCGTTTCCCAAACCAGAGGAGGTAGCGCAAGAGATGTCCCGCTATCTCAACGAGGTCGGCGGCCCCTATGGCCGGAGTTTTTACCCAAGGGCGCTTGAGGTCGCGGGCGTTGTCGAAGAGACCCGGTCTCTTCTTGCCTGCCTGCTGGGGACCGGACAGCCGGAACGCATCGTCTTCACCCACAATGCCACCCACGCCGTCAATATTGTCTTGAAAGGGCTTGCCCTGACCGGCAAGGAGGTCTGGATCAGCCCGCTTGAGCATAATGCCGTGGCCAGACCCCTGCGAAGGCTGAAACGCGAGGGGCGGATCACCGTGCGGTTTCTGCCGGCCGCAGCTGACGGAAGGATCCTGCCGGAGAAGCTGTCCGGCCTCTTTTCCAGGCGGACCGGGCTCATCGTCGTCAATCATCAGAGCAATGTCAACGGAGTCATCCAGCCCATCCGGGAGATAAAAGCGCAGGCCGGGGACATCCCCGTCCTGGTGGACGCGGCCCAGTCGCTGGGCCACCAGACCATCGACGTCCAAGGGTCCGGGATCGACTTCGTGGCCATCACCGGCCACAAGGGGCTGCTGGGACCCACGGGAACCGGGGGCCTCTATCTCGGGGGCCGGCCGCTTTCGCCGCTTATCGAGGGAGGAACGGGAAGCCGCTCGGAAAGCAGCGCCATGCCGGACTTCCTTCCCGACAAATTCGAGGCGGGCACGCCCAATATCGCAGGCATCTTCGGCCTTCGCGCCGCACTGACGCATAGACCTGCGCCCTTGCATTCCAGAGCGGATTTCCTTGACCTTCTGCAGGCTGTCGGCCGCCTGCCGGGAATACGCCTGCAGGCGGCGCAATCCGCGGAACACCAGGGTGAACTCTTCTCCATCACCTCCTCGGCCATGGATTGCTCCACCCTGGGATTGCGCCTCTACGAGGAACACGGAATCGAGACCAGGCTGGGATTGCACTGCGCCCCCCTGGCCCACCACCATATCGGCACCTTCCCCCAGGGCACGGTGCGGATCTCGCCTTCCGTCTATCACCGGGCCCGGGATTTCAAAATTCTCCTTGCCGCCCTGACGGCAATTTCCACACAAGGCTGATCATGCTGCTGCTCTTTCGCTCAACCCATGACGTGATCATGGCTGAAAAGACCCTGCGGCGGCAGGGAATACCCCGGCGGGTGATCCCGGTTCCCCGTTCGATTTCCTCCCAATGCGGCATGGCCCTGGAAATCGCCCCCGAGGATGCGGAAAAAGCCGTCGAGCTTCTCGATTCTTCCGTATTCCCCGGCACGTCCTCGAAAGGGGAGGCCGCCGGAAAACGGTATCACATCTACATACCGGAAGAGGACAGATGAAGACCACCTTCGATCTCCTGCAGACCGTTGAACAGGGAGGCTGCTCGGCAAAACTGCCAGCCCAGCTGCTGGACACCATCGTCAAGGGCATCCCCGTCCTGAAACGGCAAGAGCTTCTGGTAGGCACCGATACCCACGATGACGCTGCCGTCTGGAAGGTGAATGCGGACACGGCCATCATCAGCACCACCGACTTTTTTCCTCCCCTCTGCTCCAACCCGTATGAATTCGGCCAGATCGCCGCCGCCAATGCGTTAAGCGATGTCTTCGCCATGGGCGGCGTCGCCATAATGGCCCTGAATCTCGTCATGTTTCCCTCGTCAAAGATCGATATCGCCGTCCTGGAGGAGATCCTGCAAGGCGGCGCCGACAAGGTGGCTGAAGCGGGAGCGGCACTGGCAGGCGGCCACAGCATCGACGATTTTCCGCCCAAATACGGCCTGGCGGTAACCGGCACCGTGCATCCGGACAGGATCATCACCAACAGCTGCGCCCTGCCGGGTGACATCCTGGTCCTGGCCAAGCCCATCGGCACCGGAACCATCATCGCGGGCCATCGTCTGGGTGCGGTATCAGCCTGCGACTACCAGGCGGCGCTGGACGGGATGAAGCTGCTGAACAGGAAGGGATCTGCGATCATGCGGGCCCACGGCATCCGGTGCGCCACCGACATCACCGGCTTCGGCCTGCTCGGGCATGTCTATGAAATGGCTGCAGGCAGCGGGGTGACCGTACGGCTTGCCAGCACGTCCGTCCCCCTGCTCGATGGAGCCTACGGCCTCATCGATATGGGTTGCATTCCCGGGGCATCCTTCAGGAACCTCCGGTATGTGGACCCTCATGTCCGGGTTTGCGGACGGCCTCGACTATAATCTGAAGATGCTGCTTGTGGACGCCCAGACCTCCGGCGGCCTGCTCATCGCAAGTCCTCCCGATCAGGCGCAGGCTCTCATGGCTGAGCTGCGGGAGGCGGGCTACCCGGCTGCCGCAGCCATCGGCAGGGTCGAGCAGAAATCCGCCCTGCAGCCGGCAGTGATCGTGGAATAGCCAGGCCTCGCCAGCCGCACCTCTCCGTCAGACCTTGACGACATCGGAATCCGCCATCTCGTCGAAACGGCATGAGAGCAGCAGCGACTCACCGTCAAAGGAGGTCTTGACGTGGTACGGGAGAGTTTTGAACAGACTGATCATCCCCCGGTTATGGGGAGAGGTATACGCAAGAAGACCGGAAATACCATTGTCGCGGGCGGCCCTGGCCAGTTTTCTCATCAGCAGCGACCCGATCCCCTTTCCTTGATAGTCTGTGGAGATTGAAAAGGCCACCTCGGCCATATTGCTTTCGACCAGCAGCAGATATTCTCCGACACCAACAACCCTGCCGAAGCCGAACTCCCCGACCACCGCCACCAGGGTCAGATCCTTGATATAATCAACCTGAGAGGCCGGCTCAACGTCGTTGCGTCCGAAGCTCGCCTTTTCATGGAAGAACCGGCGCTGGACATCACTCCGCTCGAGGTTATAATAATGTTCCTGTATCCTGCGCTCGTCCACCGGCTTAGATGGCCGGATGGTGATCTCCTCCCCATCCCTGACAACGGTTTCCTCCAGCTGCACCGGATAGATCCCGCGAGTCGCCTCGCCCAGCTTTCTCTCCCGGCCGATAAGCCTGGCCTCTTTGGCCTCATCGAAGAGACGTTGGCGATGATCGGGATGCGCTATCTCAATCATCGCAAGAACCCGCTCCTGCAGACTTTTTCCAAAGAGGTTGACCACACCGTACTCGGTGGCGACATAGTGGGTGTCCGCCCTGGGCACAACCACAGCCGTGTCTTTTAAGGAGGTGACAATGTTGCTTTCCTTCCCATCACGGGAGGAGGAGTAGAGCATCATGATCGACTTGCCGCCCTTTGACCGCTTGGCGCCGCGGACAAAATCCGGAATGCCCGAGACACCTGCAAAAAAGGTATGCTCCGAAGCCTCCGCTGAGACCTGCCCGGTAAGATCAATAGTCTTGGCGACGTTCAGACTGACCATCCGGTTATGCTGGGAGATGACAAAGGGGTCGTTGACGTAGTTCGAGGGACGGAATTCCACGGCGGGGTTATCATTCAAAAACTCGTAGAGATTAGGGCTGCCGATCCCGCAAGAGGCCACCAGCTTGCCATTATTGATGCCTTTTTTCCGGTTGGTGATAACGCCCGAAGCGAAGAGGTGCATCACATCGTCGGTAATATACTGGGAATGAAATCCCAGGTCATTCTTCTCCGAGAGGGCCTTGACCGTGGCCTTTGAGGCTGCATCCAGGCCGATCTGGATAGTCGACCCGTCTTCAACAAACCGGGCGATATGCTTGCCGATCCACTCGGTTATCGGAATCTGGTCCCGCATGGTGGTGGAAAGCAACGGTTCGGTATACTCGACGATGGCATGGACATTATTGACATGAATAAAGCTCTGTCCCATGGTCCGCGGCATCATGGGGTTGACCTGGGCGATAACCAGATCGGCGCTCTGGGCCGCTGCCAGGGTCACGTCCACCGAAATACCCAGGCTCATCCAGCCGAAATCATCCGGCGGCGACACCTGAACCAGGGCTACATGCAGAGGGAGTTTCCGGGATAGAAAAAGGTCGGGGATCTCCGACATGTTTACCGGGGTAATAAAACGCGTATACTTAGCAATCTGTTCGTTTTCCGTGGACCCGAGATAGAGCGTCCGGATGGTCAGACTGTGATCTTTTGTTTTGTCGGCTATGGCGGAGAGCGAAATCGTCTCGCGATTCATCATCCGGACGATCTCCAACCCGCTGACCCTTTCTGCGGCCTCGGACAGACTCCGAAGCAGTTCCTGCGGTTCACCGCAGGCCGAACCGATAAAGATCCGTTTTCCGGGACGGATCAGCTCGATTGCCTGGGCGGCCGTCATCAGTTTTTCCCGATAGCCATCTGCCCAATATAATGAACGTGCCATATTTTCTCTCCCTGTTTTATCCGGCACAGACCGGAAGCAGCGTGCCCGGTTGAGGTCCTCTCCAAGGATTGAAGACGCCAGATATATGTGTATGATAGGACATTACAGCACCCGATGTCAAGCACAGCCGGGAAAAGCAGAGCAAATGCTTTCTTATCCATCGCGAGCCAAAGATAGTTTTTTCCAATTTGATTTATCTACAATTTACTGTTAAACGGCAGCCAGAGGTGCAGAAGAGCGCGAGAGGGGACAGGGCGCACAGGCCTGCCTGCATCCGGCCATGAAATTCTAAAATTCCTTCACAATGTAACCGTACCCATCCCAGGAGAATATCGATGAAGACACTATTGTCCATGATCGCCATTCTGTTTGTGCTGTCGGCGCAATCTGCCTTTTCTGAACCTCCGCAGGTCCTGAGTAAAGAAACACCCATCATCTTCGACAAGTCAGCCGGAACGGTATCGTTTCTGGCCGAGGTCAACGGGAAATATTTCTATCAGCCGACCCGTCATTTTGCCGTTTCAGCCACCGGCAGCAATGGGGATAAAGCCATCCTTCGCGGGCTGGTTCCTGCCGCCGATTTTTACAGCGCCCTTAAGGAAATAGGCGCCATTCCCGGTGAAAATATGACCCCGGAGAATAAAGAGGTCACCCATGTTCAGGGATCCGCGCTTGCCGTAAGCGTGACCTGGAAGGGGGCAAGCCGCTCCTACAGTATCGACGAGGTGGTCATCGACTCCAACAAAAAGCCCATCCTGATGCGATTCGGAGGCAATCTGGCCAACTCGGAAAAAATGAAAACCGGCTGCCTGCTCTGCCTGGACAGTTGCCCGGTGGGCATCGTCAGCAACTCCCAGTATGCCTACGGCGCCCTTGAGAAGAGAGGCGAGGTGGAGATGCGGGGAAACAAGGATATCCTGCCGCCGGACGGAACCGCGGTTGTGGTCACCGTACAGCTTCTGTAATCGAACTGGCGGAGAGGGAGCTTCTCTTCTGCACCCTCCCTCCATCGCCTTCCGGCCGGGAGCTTTCTCCATGAAGATTCTGCAATACGCCTTCACCGGCCTTCTGGGCGGCCTTATCCTTGCACTGCTCGCAAGCAGATCCATCTGGCTGGAGATGCGGGTCAACACCGGGATTCTGCTGCCGCTGACCATCGCCTGCGCCGTAGCGTCGCGCTCTCTTTTCCGCAGGGACCTCCCCTTCCGGGCCGTTTGCGGCCTGGAAGCCCTGCTCATTTTCCTGCTGCTGGCCTTCTACCGCTTTGATCCTCGCGCCCTGCTCCTCATGCCCGCCTCGCTCTTCAAGGAGGGCTTCTTCCTGCATGCCGTATCCATCCGTACCGTCAACGGCATCCTGAGCCTTCTGCTCATTTCGGCAACGGCCTGTTTATTCCAGGCCCAGCAGCCGTGCGGCATTGGCACCGCAGACGGAATGCTTTTGAGCCTGATGCAGACCGGCCTGATCCATTTCTTTAAAATACCGCTCAGGCGTCAGGAGCGGAAAATCGGAGCCCAGCAGGATCTTCTCCTCTCCGGCCAGATCTATGGCCTGGGCATAAATCTGCGGCCTATAGAGATAGGGAGAGGCGGCGGTGTCGTACCAGACATTGGCCAGGCTCTCGCGGACCTCCTTCTTCAAAAGGGCGTAGAAGAAGATGCCGCCGCCCCAATGAGCCAGGATGATGCGATTTTCGGCGAACCGCCGCACCAGGGCGTAGATCTGAGCCAGCGTGTTGGGGCTCTTCCCGGGATATTGATGGCCCACAGGCTCGTTGGTATGGAGCATCACAGGACGGTCGAACCTTCTGGCCAGCGCCATGACCGGCTCCAGGCCATCCAGACAGCGCGCGTCGATGCCCGAGGTATAGAAGGCCAACTCGCCCACGCCATGCAGTCCCGCCTGCAGGCAGCGCTCCACCTCGCCTGCCGCCTCCGGATGCAGGGGATCAACGCAGCAAAAGCCCAGGAGCCGGTCCGGATGCCGGGACACCTCCTCCAGAATGTAGTCGTTGTTCCGTCTGCAGGTCTCAATATTGCACCAGGGGAAACCGAAGATCACACTCTTGCCGACGCCCTGCGCGTCCATCATCTCAAGAGTCCTGGAAGCGCCCACCAGCTGCGAACCGGGAGATTCATACAGCATCCGGAAGGCCGGTTCCTGCTCGAAAAATCTTTGGCGATCGTTGCAGATCGACGGCGGAAAGGCGTGGGTATGGATATCGATTATCATACAGGCTCTCCATGGCGGACAGGATCTGCGGCCGTTTCCCGTACGCCATTCCTGACCCTCTGATTTATGGCCGCCGTATCTTTTGCCGTTGCTGCGTTTCCGGGCGGCCCTCCGATGACTCAGCGGCGTCACGCATATATAGAATGTTCAGGGTGGATTTTCCACCCTTATCTTTCCCCATGGAACGCAATTTTCTTGCCAATGACGCCCGCCTCATGCTAAGTTCTGCTTCTTTTATACTGTCCTCCAGGGTGATCCCACTGCATCTTCAAACGGTATGGCTGCCATTGCAGATACCGAAGCCAGTCCAGTCTCTGACTCCATCTCATCTCTTCAGCTTAGACAGAGACCGGGCATCACAAGAAAAATTTCAACGCATCCCCGCGCAAGGCCATAACTGGCACATCAGGATCAAGACCATGATACAAGCATCGAACATCTCCCTTGCCTATGGCAAGAGGGTTATCTTCAAGGACGTCAATATTAAATTCACCGCAGGAAACTGTTATGGCGTCATCGGCGCCAACGGTGCCGGCAAAACCACCTTTCTGAAGATCCTGGCAGGGCAATTCGACGCGGATAAGGGAGATGTCTTCGTCGGCCCCGGCGAGCGGATCGCGGTCCTCAGCCAGGACCAGTTCGCCTTTGAAGAGGAGACCGTGGCCGATACCGTGCTTATCGGACACAAGCGTCTCTTCGAGGTGATGAAGGAGCGGGATGCCATCTACGCCAAGAGCGAGTTCACCGAAGAGGACGGCATCAGAAGCGGCGAACTGGAGGCCGAATTCGCCGAGATGAACGGCTACGACATCGAATCCGAGGCGGCGATCCTGCTTTCGGGCCTGGGCATCCCCGAGGAAATCCGGAGCAGGAAGATGAAGGAGCTGAGCGGCGGCGAGAAGGTCCGGGTGCTGCTGGCCCAGGCCCTTTTCGGCAACCCCGACATCCTGCTTCTGGATGAGCCCACCAACAACCTGGACCTGCGTTCCATCGCCTGGCTCGAGGGCTTTCTCGAGAGATTTCAAAATACCGTCATCATCGTCTCCCATGACCGGCATTTTCTCAACCAGGTCTGCACCCATATGGCCGACATCGATTTCGGCCGGATCACCGTCTACACCGGCAACTACGATTTCTGGTATCAGGCAAGCGAGCTGGCGCTGAAGCAGAAGCAGGATCAGAGCCGCAAGGACGCCGTCAAGGCAAAAGAACTGAAGGAGTTCATCCAGCGCTTTTCCTCCAACGCCTCCAAGGCCCGGCAGGCCACCTCGAGAAAGAAACTCCTGGAAAAGCTGAATATCGAAGACCTTCCGGTCTCTTCCAGAAAATACCCCTTCATCGTCTTCAAGCCGGGACGCCCCAGCGGCGACGTGATCCTGGAAATCGAAGGACTCTGCAAGAGCATCGACGGCGTCGAGCTGCTGCATGACTTCAACCTTACCGTCAACAAGGGCGAGAAGATCGCCTTTGTCGGCAGCAACGGCCTCCCGAAGACCACCCTGTTCAGAATCCTGAGGACAGAGCTGCAGCCGGATGCGGGCAAGTTCCGCTGGGGAGTCACCATGAGCACGTCCTACTTTCCCAAGGAGAACGGGATGTTCTTCGAGAACAACATGAACCTGGTCGAATGGCTGGGCCAATATGCCCCGCCCACCGAAGGGGAAAGCTTCGCGCGGGGGTTTCTCGGAAAAATGCTGTTCTCGGGCGACGAGGCCTTAAAGAAAACCAGTGTCTTGTCCGGTGGTGAAAAGGTCCGCTGTATGCTGTCCCGGATGATGCTCAGCGACGCAAACGCCCTGATTCTGGATGAACCGACCAACCACTTGGATCTGGAATCCATTACCGCCCTGAACAACGGGATGAGCGCCTTTCCGGAGATCATCCTCTTCTCCTCCCACGACCATACCCTGGTCTCGACGGTTGCCAACCGGATAATCGAGATCCTGCCGGGAGGCACCATCGACAGGATGATGCCCTACGACGACTATCTCGAAGATCAGGATGTCCAGCAGAAGCGNGAGGAGTTCAGCCGGTATAAATAATCTCCCATCCCCCTCTTTATACGCAAGACTTGATTCTTTATGGAATATATTGTTTATATGAAAGTCTCGTTTTGATGTCGGCCGTGCCATACTGAAATGACGAACTTTCATGTTTCGTTTGTGGCTGGTCATTGCGTCCTTCGCAAGCTCAAAGGTGTATCTGTCAGTGTGACCCCAGGAGGGCTGAAAATTTCCGCGGCCAGGGTGTGGTTCATAGTGATTCCTCCATGAGGTGGGCGATGTGGTTGTTCTGGCGGTTACGATCAATTAAATAGCACCGTGGGCAATGCCATTATAACTCCCACGCCGTAAAAAGCATCGAGCCAAAAGGCCGAGCCTATTGCTCCAAGATAGAGCATGCCAACTATTGGTACTGCTAATATTTTATAGATTGCATTTACACTGGGGCGCTTTACCGCAGCCCATATTGATTTGGCATCACCTGTACTTGGAAACGAGTGCATGGCGATAGAAAAGCTAAGCCATATCAATATCATGTCGATTGGATTTGAACTGCCGAAGGTGTATGTTGGCAGAATTGCAGGGAAGGCGATGATTGCGCCAGCGATTGTGTTGACAAACAACGGGCCGAGGCCTATTAAAAGGTGTTGCGATGTCTTTTGCGGTATTTCGTGTATAACGTATCCAGCGGGAGTTGATAATTGGAAATACTTTACTTCCAAGACAGCGACTTTCGCCAGTTTGCAAAAAAATTGATGAGCAATTTCATGAACGATAACGCCAGGAAATGTTACTAATGAAATTAGCCAGCCCGGTATAAAAAACATTTCATCATCCTCCTCAATCTTAATTCTGCGGTTTTACTTCTTCGATTAAAACGTTTAATTCTTTCACTACTTTTTGTGAGAGCTTCTTATCGTTGATATTTTTTAGGATGCCAGCAGCTTGCTGTAGTTCTCCATTTTTTATGTAGCAAATAGCCAAACGTGCCTTGTGTTCTTCGGAGTCTGGAAATAGAGCCAGTATTTTTTGATAGTCTGATATTGCGGTCGTATAGTCTGCCACGGCCTCTGCTTTTTCCGCAGACTGGTTCGCAAGGCCAGCATTGAACGCAAGTGGAAATTTGAAGCCTGAATATAGCATTAGGGCAACGATCAGTATCATTGCGATTTTAATCCACTGCGGAAATGGTCTGTTAATCAGTGCCTCTCTGCAATTTCGGCATAAGGGAAAGGCATAAGCGGGATCGGGGACATTTGATTTACATGCTTCACAAACTGGATGCTCCATTGTATGCTCGTTGTTCATGAAATTTATCTCCTTTCTTTAGACAGTTACGCGTGCTAAAAAGGGTGCATAACTATCTATTATTAAGTTTCTTTTACGAATTGAGGTAGGATTTCACGGGATGGCTAATTCAATTATTTGTCAACCTTGGCAATATGCGATTTTTTAATTATTCCCATAATCTAGAACCTGCCTCTTCCATCAAACTCATCAAACTTGAAATTTATCGATTTTGTTGTTTTTATTTCGCAACTTATCATATTTACGTAGGCAGGTTCAAACAAGATATAGTTATTCCCAGAACCCAAATGACTTTTGCAGAAAAGACCGTCTAACCCATTATGCTTAAACAATTCAGACAAAATCTGTGTGGGTAAGTAGGCAACTTGTGTGTTATAGTATTTGTCATAAAAGATGGTACACAATATAGCACTTTCAGAACTGGTCGGATTTTGGGATACCATTTTTTACAGGATAACGTCAAGAAAGATGAGCCTTATCCATATTTTTTCTCCCTTTCTGGCATGGTGAATTTTCTTTATTATCACCTCAACAACAGCAAGAAAAGTACTCTTAAACGTATCTTGACAGCAGTTTCGACTGCTTGCACGGTTGATACTCACGCTGTCCATTGAATTATTCTACTGTAATTACCCCTGAATATAGCCACATTCCCTAGACTCTATTACAGTATTTTACAGCTAGGCACGTAACGAATCAGCCAATCACGAAGACAGTCAGGACACAAAACAGTTGCATGGTACTATTGATGAATGTATTGTAATAACATAGCATTCTACTATACATAACAGTAGGAATCTGACAGCACCATCACAGCTGTTACTTTGTAATTACACTCCTGCGTAGCCGGTGACAGACACTCTCCAGCCCTCTGTCTTCAGGAAACTCCTTGGTGTAAGATTGGTGTAAAAAATATCGATATTGGTTGAATATAATGAACGGATTGAACGTATTGCAAAAACCCTTTACTGAATATAACGCACTGAATTAAGTGGAAAAGCTTGTCGTATATCGGGTTGGTGGAAAAACTGGGAGTCTAATTCAGCGCCCGCCACCCGATAAAAACTCTTTTCCGGCCGATTTGAAAAATCACCGCCTCCTTTCCAGGACGGCCGGCAACAAGTATCAGGCAGCCAGGCCTGCCTGCGGGGCAAGGACATGTATAAAAAAGAAATCAAGGTCATCGACTGCACGGTCCGCGACGGCGGCCTGATGAACAAGTGGCAATT
>TBL_comb47_HYPODRAFT_10004625_pt1 | contig 15726 bp, 8 predicted proteins | sample TroBogypolimnion_40_FD_10682 | JGI IMG/M metagenome (IMG submission 10682)
TGCCAATAGTGCTACTGTGATTGCTACTAGCTCTGCCGTAGTTACCATTACCTCTGCTGTGGTTGTCAATAGCTCTGAAGTGACTGCCAATACCTCAGTGTTAGTTCGTAAAACCTAGCTACACATTCATTGATGCTCAAGTTCAATGCTCAATTTATAAATTTACTGTAGCTGTTAGACAGTGGCCGTGCCTAATTTTAAAAGTCGCTTAAGTAATCGCTTATTTTTGGCAGGCAACTTTGCAAGACGAATACGCTAGCTTAAGCTTTAGGGTCAGATACTAAGGCTTAACTACGCCGTCATCGCTGTCGAAAATCGCGTAGCCAGTGTTAGGAAAGCTTATCTCGACGCTGTCTAGGTGAGGTGCACTATTAGCATCCCCGCCGCTGCAACGGGGCTTTGACGTGCAGCTGTATTAGCAGTTAAGCCCGGCCTTAGCGTCGCCACAAGTGCTATGGGCGGTTCTGAGTGAAAAAGGGGCAAGCGCACTTAGATGAGTGAAATTCTCGCGAGTGTCATTAAGAACCGAAAGGCTCAGATGCGTAGCGCAAGCATCGCCATTGTTAATGCTACGGCCTGTGGTCGCAGTGCTTTGGGTCTGCTTTTACCCATCAAGTGTTAAGTGTGACTCCAGCCAGTTTTGCTTGGCTTTGTTAAAGGCTGGAGTATGATGTTAAGCAGGGGTAAAAATATACAAACTTAAGCTATTATTTACCTGACTCATCACCTTGTTTATTTTTAGAGGCCTCAAACATCATGATTCGTCTAATAAGTATTGCTCTATGCTCAATTTTTCCATAGCATGAGGCAGTCTTTCTAATAAGCGCTCAGTGGATAAGATAACCAGAATAGGCTCATTTACTAAGTCGGTCTTGGGTTTAACTAGACCCTCTACCATTGATATATTTCCGGCTAAATTAGGAAGGTTATCTATATGTGACAGGGGTATTTCTGGTATCTCGCCGAGTTCATCTATTAAAATACCATAGCGTATGTCAGAGTTTTCTAAAGTAACAACAATAATTTGCTTGGAATCACTAGACTTATAATCGCCTTGTAATAAGCCATTTAAGTTAAACACAGCGATACTATGATCACCATAGATTAAGTAGCCCAGAACGTATTCTGGCATACCGGGTATGATGACAATTCTATGAGTATCAATGCACTCTAAGACATGATTTGAGCGGATACCAAACCAACCCTTGCCTATATAAAAGGAGGCAATCTCTAGGGTGTCATCAATGCCAGTTCGATGTGCGGCATAGCTTTCCGTTTGTCTTACTCTATCGCTATTTAATTGTTCAGCATCGATGATCGTATCTGAAAGCGGGGCCATCACTAAAGCCAGTATGTCGTTGCGATATAAATCATCAGGCCCTTTATATTCTCGATAACCGGCTGACATGCAAGAGCCCACCGCATAATAACGATCATTCAAGCTGACAATATTAGTGCAGTTTTCGGCAGGTTCTAACTCAAAGAACTCGCGATTTATTTCCAGGAATTGATCAATCTTAAAGTCGCTATGAGTGCTGGCGATAATGCGTCCTGATCGCTCGGCGTAAACGGCAAAGGCACCGTCTACCACAGTGCCATCTTCTTTACGAGGCAGTGTTTCGTTGAGCATGGTCTCAAGTTGAGGCAGGGCATCAAAAACAATGGCAATGCCACCAATAGGCTGGTTTCCTGCTGGCTGACGGATAGCGGCAGAATAGACATAAGACGACTTGTTGTCATAGAGTATCGAGTCTATAAATGGCGATACGCAGTAATGTTGAGTATCTGTTAAACCTAGCGTTTGGCGCACCCAATTACCTTGCAGGTTTTCTCCAACCAAATAAGTGTAGGTGGGGTTTGATACCGCCAGTACCTTGGCATTTTTATCAAAAATCAGTAAGTTGCTGTAGACAGTGTATAAGCTATTAATGGTGCGAAGAATGTCGGTTAGGTGTTGTTGCTGACCTTCATCACCGACTGACCAGTTGGCGAGTTCTTCTCTAAAGACACTATTCAGTGCCCACCAGCGGCAATCATTGGCGCGTTCATAGAGATTGCGATCCATAATGTCAATCGCTAGCGCAGCTTGTATACCGCAGTTATAAAGTGCTGAAGAAATCACGGTTTCATAGAGATTGTTAGTGGAATCACTAAATACCTGGCTAGTACTCACGCCGGTGTTTCTAATTTCCCATAATAAAACTTTTGCAAATGAGGCATTGACTTCAAAAGTGTTACGGGATAAGCCTAAGTTGCCATTCCAGACGGCTCTGTTTAGTTCTCGCTGTATGGTGACGGCTTTAATAGGAATATTTCGAGATTCTTCGGTAAATAAGGTCGATGTTTCTAGTACACAGCGTAACAGTGTTTTCGGTACGCGTTCTAATTCAAGAGCGGCTGCCATCTCAAAAGCATGGTTAAGAGGTGATAAGGCATGGCCTAGCCAGCCTGGCCCCATGTAACCTTGATAGCCTAGAGATATCGTTGAGGTTGCCAAGTATTCGCGTCCAGCAAAACGAACAATTTTGCATTCATCCTTTACCACGGTTTCAAGTTTAGCCGCGATAGGAAATTGATACTCATCACTACTGGCTATAACATAGCCTCTTGGGTCTAGGATAGTAATGACGGTCCAATCATCTTCAGAAATTAGGTTACTGAAGATGCGCTGACATTCATCCTGAAAACGAAAGCAAAGACATAGCACTCCGACCACCTGAGTTTCATCTTCTGACATAACCCGATAGGAATAAATCAATGAAGATTTTTCTTTAGGCTGTAAGTCTGTGGCTCTAAAGGTTTCTACATAAGCTTGTGTGGTGGTTAGCGTTTCTTCAATCAACGCGTCAGTTGAATCGGTTATTGGGTTTTTTTTATCTAATTGTGCGAGCACTCTGCCATCGGGTGACAGTAAGATAATATTTTGGTATACGGAGTATTTTTTAACATACTCATCAAATCGGCTGGTGAGTGAGTCAATATGGCGGGCATCAGGGCGGGATGAATTCAGTGCCATCGCTTCGGCAAAGGCGCGAATGTCGTTGTCAGTACAAAGAAAACCGATGTCGGCTGTTCGCTCAAATAAATTTCGAATCAAAATATCAATGGCGACACGCGCGTTATAACCCAAGCTGAGTATGGCCTTTTTACGCAGCTCAAGGGCTAATTGATTTATTAATGTTTCTGCTAAGGCATTAAAGTCGTTACGCATACTGGTGATATCAGTCCCAGCACAAAGAAGCTGACCTAATAACGTTAAATTATCATAAACACTTTGAATCTCGCATAGCTTGGCCTGATCAGCATGAAGACTATCCATGAAGCGTGATAAATAAGAGATATCCTTCGATTTTTGAATGGCGGTCAAGTGTTTCATAAAGCTCCTTAGTCATGTTATATGAGCTATAAAGCAATAAATAAGCCATAGCTGTTTTATTGCTTTGATAAAGATTACGAATAGGGATGAAATGGACGTGATTAAAAGTGCGGGCATCATAATAATCTTATGACGTTTTGTAGGGTGGATAAACGCTAGTGCATCCAGCTCATTGGAAGCTACCACCTACGCAAGGCGGCAATATAAAAAGCAATAAGCCAGCTAAACGCGCACTATAAAGAGTCGTTGCCTGCTTCACGATGGTGCGCTAGTTTGGGCTAACACCTATAAAATGACATAGACTCTCATGTTTAATGGCTCGGATGCCTAGGCAGTTTTAATAATGTCACGCTAGCGATGCTAGCGTGAGGATTTGCAGTTCTACAGTCAGTGGTCGCAGAGCTTTAGGTCTGATTTTACCAGTCTAGCTGTACGCGTGACTCTATCATGTCTAGCTTGGCATTGTTAAAGGACTGAGTGGTTTGAGTAGCGGCTACTTGAGAACCATTAGCTAATGTACCGCCAAGTCCGGCCGTAGTGGTATTAATATTAAAGGCATGCACGTAATTAGTCATTAAGCGTATGCGCGGATTAAAGTACCAGTTTACACCTAGCTTACCAAGCTCGGCAGCGCCGCCATTGATTTTGTCACCGCTACGCAAGTTGAGTTCATCAAAACCTACCAGCAATTCCCAAGCACCCGTGCCACCGTTCATGTCAAAGTTAGTTTTAGGTTTAACTCGATCAAAAGCACCGGTACGCGTGACATAATTACGGGACTCACCGGTTAAGAAGTAAGTCATATACCCGTAGTAACCGGTCAAGGCATTATTACTATAGCCATTACCACTGACATTCGTTTGTAAAAACTCAGCCTGTGCTGAAAAAGGGCCTAGTACTACGGCTGTTTCTGCACCAAAGCGATTATAAGCTGTGGCTAATTCCGTAGCACTTTGACTTAAATTGCCTGTAGACAATACTTGAGTTCTATCCATATTACTGCCCAATGCTGAACCAAAGCTAACACCTCCGGGGATGGTTGCGTTAGGGGCACCATTACCGTTTAAATTATTATTAACACTGGTGTATGATCCCCAGCCACCGACATGTAACAATTGAGTAGGACTCGTCATCCAAGGTGTACCAGCAACTCTACCGTTCAGCTCCCACTGCGTATTTCCCGTAGCGGCTTGGGTGTTCTGTGCATTTTGACTAAAAGCAGTGTTGCTATTAAAGCTACCGGGGCCTTGAGTCTGTAATCCTGTGGCCACTAACCAACGATCGGCTGAATAGGTACTGCCAATACCCATTTTAAAAATATTAAGGTTATCGACAAAGGCATTAACCGCCATACTGCGTTCTATGAATGGAGTTTGAATGTCGCTGGTAGTATCTTCTAAGGTTAAGGGCTCTTTAAATGAACCTATTTTTACCGAGAAGGGTTTAGAGAAGTTATAGCGAGCCCAAGCGTCGGTAATACCACCCGCAATGGTCGTGCCGCGTGTAAAGTCGTATTCCAGCTTATAATCGGCATTTTTATAAATGGTACCTTCCATGCCTAAGCGTGCTCTACGTAGACCTACGGAATTGTCTAGTGCCGCCGGAGTGCCGCCCGGTGTTAAAAATGATTTATCTAATTGTTGATTCACATTCTCTTGTGAATCGACCTGCACTCTGCCATGAATTTCAGTGGTGAAGTTGCCGTCGTTAGATTCAAATTTAAGACCGTCTTTAAGGGATACCTTAACAGCATCCGGTTTAGCGGCTACAGCCGCTAGTTCTGATAGAGATTTAATTTCTTTGGTTTTCTCAGCTAGATCTTGAGTTTTTACCGCTAAGTCTTCTCGTATCGCTTTGAGTTCGGTTGCAGTGCTAGTTGTTGTGGGACTGTTAGCGGTAGGCGCACTGCCGGTTTTTTCAAATGAGCCCATCAGCACGCGGCCAGGCCCTGGTTTTGCATAAATTTGTTCGGTGGTGGTATCGACATACAGTTCGATAGCGGCTGCGTCAAATGAGGCGCTAGCCGTTAAGGCCGCCATCATGGCCAGAGTTAGTTTGGTAAATTTCATCTGTTGTTCACCGTTATAATTAGGAAGAATGTTATCTAAGGATAGATTGGATGGGGATTTTTAGCGCACACGATTGGGTCTATAGCCTATGCATAGGCTATAGACCCACGGCTGGAATAGCTATAGACCCTTAACGCTAGTTGTTGTTAAGTTCTGTCGGTCTGCCCATGCATAAGCGTTGAAATACCCGTGCAGCTGCAATGCCGTTAATCACAAAAGTAATCGTCAAGGGCAATGCAAACCAAGGGCCAAAGTTACTAGCATGAAATAGGAGTAAATCTTCACCCAAGAACGCAGGTGAAATAGGGAAACCAACTAAGCCTAAAAAGCTTACAAACAACAGTACGGATAATTGTGGCTGGGTTTCTGCAAAGGCTCTGTAAGTAAACGGGCTATCAGCAAAGACATCGTTTTTGAGTAGTTTTGACAGCACGATGATGCCTAAAGCCCAAGCTGGCACAATGCCACTGGCAAATAATAAGACATCTGCCCAAGCGTCTGGATTTAAAAAACAGATAGCCACCCCGGCCAATAGTGAACTAGCGCCTATGGCATTCCAGACTTTATAAGGACTGTGTTTTTCACTGAAAGCACCTAAAGACGTTAGTACCATAAGTGCCGATAGCGGAACAGCGACATAGCTTTGATCGAAATCCAAGTTAAATAGCAGTGCTTCAACCACTGAAAATACAGCCAAGCTATAGAGTAGTTTGTTGGTGATCGATATACGGTTAATGCGTGAACCTAGTCTTTTGAGAGGCGACCATAAGAGTGCGCGTACTAGCATCTCTAAATGACCTTCTTGCAAAGAAAATACATACAAGCTGTTTTGCAAAACCTCAGGTACGGTGTTACGCAAGGAAGCGGGTAAGAACTGAAATAATGAACTTTTATTAATATTAAAGCCGGCATCAGTCGAGCTTTCTACGCGCAGTAAATGCACCACGATAGACGGTGAGACTAACAGTTGATAGCAGCGCAAAAAGGCGTTGCCAAAGAAATGCACCAGTACTAACGATTCTAAACCCAGCGCCAATTCCATAAACATAAAGCCAACTTGAGTAATCGAGGCATAAGCAATCTGGCCTTTGATGTTGGACTGGGTTTTTTCAGAAAGACTGGCTACGATCACGGTCAATAAGCCAATAATAAGCACTATAAAACGCGGCACATAATAGTATGACCAGATGGGTAGGGTTCTTAGTAATAAAAACACCCCCAAATGCACTGATAAAGCACCATAAAAAATAGCACTGGAAGGCGTAGGGCCTTCCATAGCTCTGGGTAGCCAAAAACAGAAAGGAAATTGTGCAGACTTACCCACTGCCGCAATCAGTATTAAGATCGATACTAATAAAAGGGCAGCATAACCCGCAGGAGGCACAGCGGGATTGCTAAATAACTCAGCCAATTGGCTAAAGCGCTGGTTGTCATGAAATAACAGATGGCTAAGCCAGGCGCCTAATAATAAGCCGATGTCACAAAAGCGATAAATCGTATAAGCACGCAAGGCATTGCGCACCGGCTGTACGCGATGTCGATAAAAAGCAATTAACAAAAATGAGGAGATGCCGACAATTTCCCAACCAGCAAAGAGTATGTCTAGAGAGCCAGACAAAATCACGACATTCAGACCAAATACAAAACTAAAAATAGTCATAAAGAAGCGCTGATAGCCTTCTTCGCGGTGTAAATAGACCCTACAATATTTAACAATAATGGAAAAAATCGCCCAGACGCTAAACAAATAAACCGCGCCTACCTTGTCCAGATAAAACAGAATAGGAAAGCGATAAGTGCTAGTTTCATATAAGGTAAGCCAGGGGTATTCATGGTTAGGAAAGCCGGCGCTGGCCCAGGTCAGTAATAGACCGACCAAGCTTAAGCCCATAGCATGTGTGCACCAGAAGCTAATGCGAGCGATGCGTTGCTCGTTACGATCGGATAAAAAAATCAAGATAAAGCCCAGCAAAGGCAAGGCTAAGCTGGTTAAGATTAAGCCGTTCATGCTGGACTCCGAGTCATGTGATGTACCGGTATGGTTTGAGTTTGCCCTGCTAATATATGGGCCGATAACTCTGAGGAGGGTACTAACGCATCGTTGGCAAGATCAATAGCTTCCCAACCTTTGACTGAATACAAAAACTGTTCATGGCTCTCAGGATGGTAGGCGACTAGCCTAACCCATTCGTTATCTAGCCATTCTTTAAGCTCACCTAATCTCGCGATGGTTTTGTCCATGATGTCGTGCGTTTGTTCGACCACAATCAGTAAACGTGCCGGTTGATGAACTTCGATCATCTGTTGTGGCAAGCCAGTGCGTAAATCGCCTTCTACGCCGTTAGCAACGCCTAGTAAGCCGATGACATTGTGCGGCAATTTAGTACCCGCGCCATAAACAGAGTTATCGATGCGCGAGAATAAATATTCTAAATTAATGCCGCCACAGACCGGAATCACTGCCGATAAAATACGCGCCATAACCTCGCCTTGTGCATCAGTGTTGGGGTCATACGAATGCAAAAAAGCGCGTCTATCCATGAATAAGCCACGCGTTAATTGTCGTCTGCCTACGATAGCGTACAAATTGTTGGAATGGTTATATTCTGGGCGTGGTTCAAAGATAGAGGTGGTGCGTTCTTTGACATGATCATGTGCAATTTTATTGCTTTGCTGAATCGGTGCCAGTTCAAACCAGCGGCAACGTTCGGCGGCATTACGTTCTAAGGCTTCGGTCATAGCCGCTTGAAAAGCGTCTAAACCGGTAGCAGGGTTTTGTTCCAATAAATGGGCGTCGAAATAAGTAATTTCATCGCGGCTGGTATTATGCAAAGCCGCTATAAAGCGGGTGCTATCAGGGATATTGATGCCACGTTCACGTAAGAGTTCGCGTACGGCTTCATTATTGGCCATCCAAGCAAAGGCTCTAGCATTGGGTGCTCCAGGTTTACCAGAGCAAGCGCCACAATCGTAAGCGGCAAAATGGGGATTGTTAACACTGCTGGAGCCATGAGCAACGACAACGACTATCGGTGCAAAGTCTTGGGTTAAAGCGATATTTCGTAATAAACCGCCTAAACGATCGGCCATTTCGGTAAGCGAAAAGCCCAGTAAATGTCCGTCTTCATTAAGCTCTTCAGATTCTCTGAGTAAATGCAGATGCGAGTGAGCATCGATTTCGCTTAAGGCGCGGATGCTAGGCAATTTTGCGCCTGGTTTAAATACATCCCAAGCCATGCGAGCGGCGAAACCTAGCCCTAAAGTTTGCGTATATAACCAGCCTCTAAATAAAGAATGAGCGGTAAAGTGGCCATGAGGTGTTTTACTAGATTTAGTCGTTAGCGCTGTGTCAGCAGATTCTTTAATTAAATGTTTAGGAACAATGATATTGGGGCATTGAGCGACTGGATAGGCATCATCTAAACCTTGATAAAAGAAGTCGATGCCGAAAAAGCCGGCCGCTCCAAAGGTTTCTACTTCGGGATAGACTTCCTCTAGGTTGCGTCTTAAAGAACATTCTCTATCATCGATGCAAAACAAGGCTTGTGCGGCCGGCGTTGTGGGGCTAGATTGCGAGCTATTCGATTTTAAGGCGCTTAGTAACTCACTATGTAAAGACCATTCCATGGCTTCATGCCAAACTCTTAAGCGTAAGGGTACTTTAGGGCTAAGGGCATCTTCTTTGAGTAAAGGTGTGCCTTCTGGGTGGGTAAGTTCTGCAATACAAGCAAAGTGCGGGCCTTTTTTCTTAAGTAAAGACGCCCACTCCATGAGTAACTCTATGGCGATTAGTTGTTTAAGAGAAATGTCACGTCTAGCCAGTAAGGCTTTGGGGTTTTGTTCAATAACCCCAACCATACCTGACCAACCCGGATGAGCCAGTAACATTTCTAAGAGATATTGTTCGTAGAATGCGCTATCGCCGACTATTTTTTGCAAACAATGGGCAATGACCTCATCGGGTGTTTGGATTAATAGATCTTGTACGTGCAGTTCATTAAGCGGATACAAGGGTATTAAACTGTTTCTAGCCAAGCGCCCTATGCAGTCCCAGAATGATTCCTTATCATTAGGTAAGCTCCAACGACTGATACCCTGATCAAGATAGTTACTTAGTAAGCGAAACAAGATTGGATGAACAAGAGCGTTAAGATCCACCTCTAGCTGAGTTAACCAAGCATTGCGTATGCCATGATTGGTGAGTGAAACGGGAGGGTAATGACCGATATCATCTTTTTCGAATAAAGTTTTACGTAATTGCTCTTGTTGCTCAGCACTACAGCCTGCATGGTTTATTGCCCAGCTAATGGCATCATTGTTGATACGTCCTTCTAGGTATAGCGCTTGGTAATCAGATAAGGGTAAATAACTGCGAGCACCGAATAACTTGGCTGCAATAGCGACCCCCTCATGAAAGGGATGGTGCTGGAAGGCATGTAAGGTGTTGTGATGTATAAAATCCTTAATAGGGCCTTGGGCCGGCAACCAATGTGCAATATGGGCTATGCTGGTATCTAAATTAAACTCACTAGTTGTTACGGAGTGAGTCGCTGTCTTTAGTGGGGATTGACTATGAGCCATGTTGTTATCCTTTAACTTTGGCATTGTTTATTTTAGAGATCATAGCTTATTTTAAAGCATGAACTGAGCCATAACATCAGCGGTATAAAATAAATTCTGTGCTATGACTTAGGTATATTTATAAGTAGTTGATTTTATATGATGATAAACACATAGGGAGCGCAGTATTTATAGTTGCTATGGTTTTGTGTTGTGAAGGAAAGAGAGTAGGGCTTGGGTTAAATAAACCTACATAATAGGTTTAAATGCCCCTATTTTAGCAAAGCTAGTTTAAGATAGTGATATAGCAAGGTGGCTAATGCTGAATAGTTAGTTAATGAACTGCTGATTTTTACTGGCGGCGCCTTACGTATTCTTATAATAAAGTTAATGTGGTGTTTCTAACCTTGAAGGGCACGTTTGTTGCTTTATTTATTCTCATCTTTACTTAAGTTCACGTTAATCATATCAAAGGCGCTATGAATACTGTTTTCTATCATCCTGCTAAGTTACGTGCGCTGTCGTTCTTGGGTCTGCTATTGTTGGCGCTGGTTATATTGGGAGGCATGATCTGGCGAAACCTGCATCATTTCGAAACGGTTTTGTCTTATGTCAGTTATTCTCATCGTATACAAAATGTATCGGTTAATTTGCAGCAGTCATTGATGGGCTATGTGACAGAAACCGTACCCGAATCTCAGCCTACTGATTTGGCTAGAGCCTTAGCTGAAATGAAGATGTTAATGGCTGATAGTCGGTACTTGTCTCCCCCCGAAAATCTTGCTGAGTTAGAAAAACTAGGATCATTGCTCGCCGATGTAAACAGCCTAGATAAGGCTCAAAAGCATGCACATTTAAAACAGGCGCTGGATGTCATGAGTAAAATGCTAGATGAAGAAGGCCTGCGTCGAGAAACCTTACTAGAAGAGATTAACTTAGACACACAGACTGAGTTGTATATCGCCTCGATTAGCTTTACGTTGCTTTTATTGGGGGCCTTATTGTTTTTATACCGGCGCATCTTACATCCTTTGAATGATCTTAGGCAGTTGTTAGAACGTTTAACCGATGAAAACTATACGCCGATTACCACCCATCATTTGGATCCCTTATTAGTTCCTGTTTTTAATAGTTACAACGAAATGGTTATTCATTTGGCTGAGCTTGAAGAAGCTAAACGTTTGTATGCTCAGTCTTTGCAGCGTGAAGTTAGATTGGCCACGCAAGCACTATTAGATCAACAAAATAGTTTAGCTAGAGCTGAGCGTTTGGCGGCTATCGGTGAAGTGGCCGCAGAATTAGCTCATGAAATACGTAATCCGCTGGCAGGCATACAAATGGCCTTTAATAATTTACGCCGAGAAATTAATGATGTGAGCCAATGCGAACGTATGGATTTAATCAGTGATGAGTTAAAACGTTTGGCTAGATTACTAAATGATATGCTTAATCAAAGTAAGCATACTCCGGAAGTAGCGAGTCATTTTGATATGGTGAATCTGATAGCTGATTTATTAACGCTGACTCGCTATCAAATTATGGAAACTATTACGCTGACTTGTGAAGCGCCGGAACACTTAATGGTTCATTTGCCTCAGAGTGGCATGCGTCAGGCTTTATTAAATTTGATACTGAATGCAGCCGATGCCTTGGATAATAAGCTGGGTTTAATTTGTATTAAGGTGAGTGGTTCGTCTCAAGGTTTACGTATTGATGTCTGTGATAATGGTCATGGATTTTCTCAAGATATGCTCAGTTATGGTATACGTCCGTTTCGAACTAGCCGTGCACGAGGCACCGGATTAGGTTTAGCGATGGTACAGCGCTTTGTTAAAGACTGCGATGGATCTATTAAGTTGAGTAATCAAGAGCCTTATGGCGCCTGTGTCACGGTATTTTTACCTAAAGAATGTCTCGTTAAGGAATATGTATGATAGAAACATTACTCATTATTGAAGATGAAAAACTGCTGGGCTCAGAGTTGTCTCGCCATTATCGGGCACTGGGCTGGGAAGTGGTGCTGGCGGATAGTTTGGCTGCCGCCAAGATCTTATTACTTAATATGCGTATTGAGCCTTTACTCATACTCTCGGATATGAATTTGCCGGATGGCAATGCCCTTGATTTTATGGAGGAGGTCAAGCCGCAAGTCAGTTATGCGGAATGGATGTTTTTAACCGGTTATGGCAGCGTGCCTGATTCGGTAAGAGCTTTACGTCTAGGTGCTTATGATTTTTTAGAAAAGCCTTGTGATTTGGAACGCTTAGATTTGGTGGTTGCCAGTGCTGCGCGCAGTGCTTCAATACAACGTCGTGTTATTGATCAAACCAAGCAAAGTTATCGACGTTATTCCCCTGAGGCTTATGTGGGGCATAGTCGGCAAGCTCAAGGTATACGCCAGTTATTGGGAAAACTGACTCAAGTGCCGTTTAGCGCCTTAATTATAGGCGGCGAAAGTGGAACGGGTAAAGGATTGGCGGCGCGCATTTTACATTACGGTGGATCGCGTGCACAACAGCCAATGATAGAAGTGAACTGCGCGGCTTTGCCTAGAGAAATATTGGAGTCAGAGTTGTTCGGTCATGAGTCCGGTGCCTTTACGGGCGCTTCAGGTCGTCATCGTGGCTTATTAGAGCAAGCCGATGGCGGTACTTTGTTCATGGATGAAATTGGTGAAATGCCTCTGGATCTACAGGCTAAGTTGTTGAAAGCCATTGAGGATCATAAAGTACGGCGCTTGGGTGGCGAAAAAGAAATCAGCGTCGATGTGCAGATTGTTGCCGCCAGTAATCGTGATCTGGAACAGATGTCTCAAGATGGTAGTTTCAGGACTGATTTATATCATCGGTTGAGCGTATTTAAAGTTATTTTGCCTCCCTTACGGGAAGCGGTTGAAGATTTAGATGAGCTAGTGCCCTTATTTGTAGCTGAATATAATGCTAAAGCGGGTCGGCAGGTTAAGGATATTCCTTTAGAGGTCTGGAATAAGCTTAAAGCGCATCACTGGCCAGGTAATGTCAGGGAATTACGTAATGTGATTGAGCGTTGTGTATTATTTGCTGATGGTCCGATATTCCCGGGGCAATGGTTGCAATTGCCCGGCTTGCATAGTTCCATTGGCTTAATAGATACGATAGATATGGCTCAGGCGGAAGTTAGTGAAGGTGGTATTTATTTGCCTTTAGATGGCAATATGGCCTTGGATGATATGGATAAGTTTATTATTAAAACGGCTTTAGAGCGCGCCAATAATAATTTAACAGCCGCCGCCAGAGCCTTAGGAGCAACTAGAGAAACGCTACGTTATAGGGTTCGTAAATATCACCTTAAGACGGTGGAATAAAACAATGTTAGCTGTCAGTCTTTTTAAATTTGATAACCTTATTTAAAGGACTTAGATTGATTTCATCAATGACTATCTGCGCTCGTGAACTGAGTACATAGGCTACAGTGGCGGCTACATCCTCTGGTAAAATGGATTGGTTTTCATGATCACCGGGCTCAAAATTAAGGTCGTTGAAAAAGTTAGTTTTAACCATGCCTGGATTAATTAAACAAACACGTACGTTACTATTAGCTGATTCCTCACGTAGTGCTTGGGTAAAGCCCCGTAAGGCAAATTTACTGGCACAATAGATCGCGCCTTTTCGACTGCCTTTTAGCGAGGCTTCGGAGCCGATATAAATTAAATCACTGTGAGCTTTACGTTTTAAGCTAGGCAACAAGGCTTTGCTGAGAAAAACTTGGCTGGTAAAGTTGAGATTAATGAGGGCTTCAATCTGGGGATAAGAAAACTCTTCTAGCGAACCAAATTGACCTATTCCTGCTGAAAACACCACCGCATCAAGTTCTGGGCAGGTTTTTTGTAGTTCACGTATTTTTTGCGGAATATCTTTTAACTGACTTAAATCTAGCTCTAGCGCACTGAAGTTAGCAATGCCCAGAGTGAATTGGCTACAATCTCTGGAGACACCAATCACCGTGTACCCTAGCTGCAATAAATGTTGGGCAATGGCTCTGCCTATGCCAGAACTAGCGCCTGTGACTAGAACAGTCCGTTTTAAAGTGTGCATGGAAAGAATTTGTCCTTAGGTATAAAGCTTAATAATTGTTCGGTGCAGTATTCGGTCATTTCTTGCTCTAAGGCTTGTCGGTAAGATACCATGCCTAGGTTACTTTCTAATGGACCTGCAAAGAGTTTTTCATCAGGATAGAGTTTTTGTAATTTTTTAAAAAAGCTTTCAGGTAGCCTAAAAGCGCCTAGGCTGACTGAATGTAATTGCTCAGGATTAATGATTGCAAACACTTGCTCAAATAAGCGTTTATATTGTTTCTGGTAATCAATTTGATAGATCATCGGGTCAAAACGTAGACCAATAGGCCAGCCTTGTTGTTGTAGTTTGCTTAAAGCATCCAGACGGCGTTCCAGTGAGGGTGCTTTATCTTCCACTTTCTTAGCCACTTCATCAGGATTAAGACTGAAAGCGATAATGCAGCGCTCAAAAGCATCGCGATTTAACAGGCTGCGGATTTGCGTGCTCTTGGTTCTTAATTCTAGCCAAGCATTGGGTATGCTCTCAAAGAACGGTATAAAGTGCTGGGCGAATGAACTGACCGGTTCTAAGGCTAGGCTATCGCAATCATAGCCAGAGAAAAAATGCACCGCTTTATCAGGTGTCGCAGCGCAGCGCTGTTTGATATCGGCTTGAAAGTCTTCATAATTGACGAACAGCACATAATGAGCCGATTGATACATACCTTGTAAAAAGCAGTAGCGGCAATCGTACAAGCAATTGAGCATGTGAGAAAAATAATAATTTCTTTGTGCACCTATGCCATAACCGCTAGGTGTTTCCATCGTAAAATGTTTATACTTTTCAGCCAGTATTAAAGCAGGGTTTTGTTTTTGTAAGCGAAAGTTCTGGGCTTTAGGGTTGAAGACTTCGCCATAGCGTTCACAAGTAATGGTTCTGGCGCGTGGGAAGCGACTGATAATATCCAAGACGCGCGGATGCTGTAAAATGGCTGCTTCTATATAAATGGTTTCGATCATGAGTCTGAGTTTATCGCTGTTCATCCGTATCTTTAACAGGCATTTTATAGGAAAAGTCTTGTGATTGTTTGCGCAGCCCTCATATAGGGTAAAATACTTTTAACATCACCTACATATAGCAAACATGAAAACACAAAAAATTGGTTTTATCGGTGGCGGTAATATGGCATCTAGTCTGATTAGCGGATTAATTGCCAGCGGCCATTCTCCAGAGCATCTTTGGGTCTCTGATATTAATCCAGATACGCTGCACGCCTTGGCTCAAAATCTTAAGGTTAATACCTCGGCTAGCAATGATAAAGTTATTAGCGAAGTTGATGTGGTCGTACTGGCCGTTAAGCCGCAAACATTGAGTGATGTAGCAAAAGCTGCCGCTGCTGTTATTCAGGAAAAAAAATCATTGGTTGTATCTATTGCCGCAGGCATTAGTCAGCAAAGCTTAAGCGAATGGTTAGGTGCTGATACGGCTATTGTTCGCTGTATGCCTAATACGCCTGCCTTGGTGCTAACAGGCGCTACTGCGTTGCATGCCAATGCTAAGGTCAGCGCCGAACAGCGTAGCTTAGCTGAAAATATTATGCGATCTGTGGGCATTGCTCTGTGGGTTAAAGACGAGAGCGAATTAGATGCCGTAACTGCGGTATCTGGTAGTGGCCCCGCTTATTATT
>TBL_comb47_HYPODRAFT_10004628_pt1 | contig 15716 bp, 10 predicted proteins | sample TroBogypolimnion_40_FD_10682 | JGI IMG/M metagenome (IMG submission 10682)
GGTGACTACAAGAAACTAACGAACTCGGTCTGCCCGACCGGGCAATGAGTCTTCAGAGCGCCTGGCCCGTCAGGCGCTCATAAGCATCGAGGTACTTCGCGCGCGTTCGGGCCACCACGTCCTCGGGGAGGGCAGGCGCGGGCGGCGTTTTATCCCAAGTGAGGGTCTCGAGGTAATCCCGGACAAACTGCTTGTCGAAGCTGGGCTGCCCCTTGCCGGGCTGGTACTGGTCGGCCGGCCAGAACCGGGAGGAGTCCGGGGTGAGCACCTCATCGATTAAAATGAGCTGGCCGTCGAACAGGCCGAACTCGAATTTGGTGTCGGCAATGATGATGCCGCGGCCGCGGGCGTAATCGCGGGCGGCGTGATAAATCTTGAGACTGGCCGCCCGGGCGCACTCGGCGATGTCAGCTCCCACGATCCGCGCCGCTTCGGCGAAGGAGATGTTCTCGTCATGGCCGGTCTCGGCCTTGGTGGCAGGGGTGAAGATAGGCTCGGGCAATTCCGAGGACTCTTTCAGACCGGGCGGGAGTTTAAGGCCGCAAACCGTCTGGGACTGTCGGTATTCCTTCCAACCGGAACCGGCCAGGTAGCCGCGGACCACGCACTCGATGGCGAGCGGCTTGGGCTTTTTTGACGATCATCGCGCGGCGACCCATTTGCGCCGCATAGGGCTGCAAGACGGGCGGGAGCGGATCCCCGGGACGGGAGAGCAGGTGGTTGGGCTGAAAAGACTCGGTGCGGTCGAACCAAAAATAGGAGATCTGGGTCAGCACTTCGCCCTTGCCGGGAATGCCATTGGGCATGATGCAATCGAAGGCGGAAATCCGATCGGTCGCCACAAAGAGGAGCCGGTCGCCGAGATCAAACACCTCCCGGACTTTGCCGCTCTTAATCTTTGGGATGCCCGGCAGGTCGAGTTGAAGCAGTGTCGCATTAGCCATGGGGCTATTATGGCGCAAGGGAGCACCGGAGCAAAGTGGAAATGTGATGGAGGCCGGGTGCGGCAGGGGGTAGAGTGGCGGCATGATCATCATGATGAACGCGGGCGGAATCGCGGAAACGAACTGCATCCTGGTAGCGGACGAAACGGCGAGACAAGCCGTGATGTTCGACGCGCCAGATCACACCGCCGAACCGCTCCTGGCGGAGGCGGTCAAACGCGGCTGGGACCTCATCGGGCTCTGGCTGACCCACGGTCATTTCGATCATTTTGCCGACCACGCGATCGTCAACCGGCGTTTCCCGGGCGCGAAGGTGCTCATCCATCACGAAGATGCTGCCAAGCTCGAAAACCCCAACTTGCAAACGCGGCTCTTCGGGCTGCCGTTCACCATCCCGCCGCGCCATCCGGATGGCGAAGTCACGGACGGGCAGCAACTCCGCATCGGGTCCATCGAAGTAGTGGTGATCCATACCCCGGGCCACTCGCCGGGCCATGTGGTCTATCACCTGCCCCAGGAGAAGGTGCTCATTGGAGGGGACCTGATCATCGGCGGATCGATTGGGCGGACCGACCTGCCGGACTCGAACCCAGCGGACATGGAGATCTCGCTTCGGCGGGTGATGGCCCTGCCCGAGGCTACCCGGTTGTTGGGCGGCCACGGACCGGAGACCACCTTGGGTCACGAGCGCCGCACCAATCCCTTCCTGGGGCTGGACTAGAACTCGACCTGCATGCCCAACTCGACCACGCGGTTGGGGGGGATGCGGTAGAAGTTGCCCGCCGACTGGGCGTTACGGGACATGACTGAGAAGAGCCATTGGCGCCAGCGGGACATGGAAACGCAAGTCTTGGGAACGATCGTCTCCCGACTGAGAAAGAACGTGGTGTTGTTGATGACCACAGGCTTGCCGTCGAGGGGAGCGGCCGCCAGGAGTTCGGGGACGTTCGGTTCCTCCATGAACCCGTAGTGGGCAATGATGCGGTAGAAACTGGGCGCGAGCCGATCCACGAACACCCGTTTGTCGGCCGCCACTTGAGGCACTTCGTCGGTGACAATGGTCAGAATAACGTTGCGTTCATGGAGCACTTTGTTGTGCTTGAGGTTGTGGAGCAAGGCGATGGGCGTGCCCTCCGGATTGGCAGTCATAAACAAGGCCGTCCCCGGAACGCGCTGCAAGCGCTTGCTGTTCTCGACATCATCCAGGAACGTCTCCAACGGCATCGAGGCGGGCCGGAGCTTGGCCCAGAGCATCTGCCGGCCTTTTTTCCAGGTGGCCATCAGCAGGAAGATGACCACGCCCATGGCCAGCGGGAACCAGCCTCCGTTGACGACTTTGAGGAGGTTGGCGGCGAAGAAGGCGGTTTCGACCACGATGAAGACGCTGCAAACCAAGGCGGCCCGAACCGCGCTCCAATGCCACAAACGCCGGGAGGCGAAGTAGAACAGCACGGTGGTCGAGAGCATCGTCAGAGTGACCGCGATGCCATAGGCCGAGGCCATGTTGTCGGAGGAACGGAAACCGAGCACCAGGCCGATGCAGGCCACCATCAAGAACCAGTTCACATGGGGCATGTAGATTTGTCCCCGCTCGCGTGAGGAGGTATGCTTGACCGCCATGCGCGGCAAATACCCCAACTGAATGGCCTGGATGGTGAGGGAAAAGGCGCCCGAGATGAGGGCCTGCGAAGCAATGACGGTGGCGGCGGTCGACAACCCGACCAGGAGGTAAAGCGCCCAATGGGGAGCGAGATAGTAAAAGGGATTGCTGATCGCGCTGGGATCCCGCAAGACGAGCGCACCTTGGCCGAGGTAATTCAGGAAGAGACCCGGCAGGACCAGATTGAACCAGGCCAGGCGGATAGGGCGGCGGCCGAAATGACCGACATCGGCGTAAAGCGCCTCGGCGCCGGTAACGGCCAGGAAGACGGCCCCGAGAACCACGAACCCCTCGGCGCCACTGTGCATGAGGAAGCTAAGCCCCCAACGGGGGTCCAGCGAGAAGAGGACCTCGGGAGCCTTGAGGATGCCATGGACGCCGAGGATGGAGAGGACGATAAACCAGACGACCATGATGGGGCCGAACACGGCGCCGACCTTGCCGGTGCCCCGGCTTTGGGCGGCGAACAGGCCGATGATGATCACAATGGTGAGCGGGATGATAAAGGACTTCAAGGCAGGCGTCGCGACATCCAAGCCCTCGACGGCGCTGAGGACGGAAATGGCCGGCGTGATCATGCCGTCACCGTAGAGCAGGGCGGCGCCGAACACGCCCAGTCCGATGAGCAAGGCGCGCCGACGGCCGGCGCCAGGCTCCTGTTTGGGGAAGGCCAGGGCCATCAAGGCCAGGATGCCTCCCTCGCCGCGGTTGGTCGCCCGCAACACGACGCTGAGATATTTCATCGAGACGATCAGCAGGAGAGACCAGAGGATCAGAGAGAGAATCCCGAGCACATTGTCGTGGGTAGGCTCCAAGGGATGGGTGCCGGCAAAACACTGCTTCAGGGCGTACAGCGGGCTGGTCCCAATGTCGCCATAGACCACCCCCAAAGCTCCCAGGGTTAGCACTGCCAGATAACGGCCCGTAGCCGGTTTTGGTTCCATAATGACTAACGAACTCCGAATTTTTGATTGGCACAATTCGGCATGCTCACAGGTTCGAGGGCCAACACTACTCTCGGGGCGGGGAAAACTCAAGGCAGTTTGAGCCGTACTTCTGCTTTCGCTCGGAGACGTGATGTGCTAGATGGAAGCTCAAGCGATGAGAAAATTGATGACATTTTGCGAACTGGCCGTGGAACATATCCCTCTTATCCCGTCAAAAAGACTCTGGCGCGGCGCGACGGCAGCCCTGTTGCTGGCGGCTCTGGGCCCGGTCTTCCCAGGCAGCAGCGCCCGCGGGGAAGATGAAATCTCCGCCGAATGCCGCAAATCGGCGGCCTTCCTGGCGCCGGTGGACGGCGCCAACGGGCGGCACTACGCGCCAGAACTGGAGGTGCGGATGCTGCACCTGGCACTGGATGTCACGCCCGATTTCAAGGCGCGCAGTGTCAAAGGTCAGGTGACGCTCAGGTTCAAGGCGCTGCGCCAACCGGTGCGGGAACTTAGGCTCGACGCGGTCAAGCTTACCGTGACCTCGGTAACCGCGACGGAGAAGCTCCAAGGCTGGCAGGCGACGGATGAGAACATCATTCTGACCTTCGCCGAACCGCTCAAGCCGGACCAGGAGGCCAGCGTCACCGTCACTTACCACGCCGAGCCCAAGGCGGGGCTCTATTTCCGGACGCCGGAGCAGGGTTATAAGCCGGGCGACACGCATCTTTTTTCCCAGGGCGAGGAAAGCGAAGCACGCCATTGGTATCCATGCTTTGACGCGCCCAATGTGAAGTTCACCTCGGAGCTCACCTGCCATGTGCCGGCGGGGATGACGGTAGTCTCGAACGGTCGGTTGGTGGGAGAAAACAAGGACCCCAGTGGGGACCTTACGGCAATCCACTGGTCGCAGGAGCAACCGCATGCGAACTACCTGATCACGCTAGTGGCGGGGTATTTGAGCAAACTGGAAGCCAAACACGGGCGGGTCCCGCTGGCCTTCTACACACCGGCCTCGGAAGCGCGGGAAGCGGTCACGTCCTTCCGCCATACGGAGGACATTATGGCGTTTTTCGAGAAGGAAATCGGGGTCGCCTATCCGTGGGCGAAATACGATCAGTTGTGCGTGAACGACTTCGTGGCCGGGGGCATGGAGAATACGAGCGCGACGACGCTGACCGACAGCACCCTGTTCACGGAGGCGACCGAGAACCTGCACGATAGCGACAGCCTGGTAGCGCACGAGATGGCGCACCAGTGGTTCGGCGACCTGGTCACCTGCAAAGACTGGTGCCACACCTGGCTCAACGAAGGGTTCGCCACCTATTACGAGGCGCTCTACCGCGGCCACAGCAAAGGCCACGACGACCTGTTGCTCGAGTTCTACCAATCATCCCGCCAGATCATCAGCGTGGCGGACGACAACAATGCCATCGTGCGCCGGGTTTACGGGCAACCGCGGGAATTGTTCAGTTACCTGGCCTACCCCAAGGGGAGTTGGGTGCTGCGGATGCTGCGCGCCGACCTGGGGGACGACCTGTTCCGGCGCTGCATCAAGACTTACCTCGAACGGTTTCGTTATGGCAGCGTGGGCACCGAAGACCTGCGCGGGGTCATCGAGGAACTTTCTGGCCGTTCGTTTGACCAGTTCTTCGACCAATGGGTTTACCACGCCCATCATCCTGAGTTGGAGGCCAGCTACAGTTGGGACGAAGGTGCCCGACTGGCCAAGGTCAACATCAAGCAGACCCAAAAGCTCAGCGACAATGTGCTGCTTTTTCGGGTCCCGCTTTCAGTCCGATTCAAGGGCCCGTTCGGCGTGGCGAACCGGGTGATGAAAGTGTGGCAGACGGAGGAGACTTTTTCCTTCCCGCTGGACTCCGCGCCGGAGAACGTCCGGCTGGATCCCGATTGCGAATTACTGGCCAAGATCAACTTCACGGTGCCCAACGCCATGCTCCTGGCGCAGTTGGCCGACGCCCAGGATGTGCTTGGCCGTTTAATGGCGGTCGAGCAGCTTGCCCGGCGGCAGGACAAGGAGGCCTTGGCAAAACTCAAACAGGCGCTGGCCCAAGACAGCTTTTACGCCGTCAGGACCGAGGCGGCCAATGGTCTGCGGAGTATTCATTCCGATGAGGCCCTGGCCGCCCTGCTCGAATCCGTCCACCAACCGGACGCCCGGGTCCGCAACCAGGTTCTGATGGCTCTGGGCGGGTTCTACACGGACGCCGCGTTCACTGCGGAGCGCGAGAGTCTGGACCAAGAAAAGAACCCAGCGATCGTGGCCAATGCGATCCGGAACCTGGGAGCCTATTTCCGACCCGGAGTGCGTGAGATCCTACTGAAGTATTTGGATTCCGAGTCGTATCAGAACGCGCTGGCGGACGCCGCCATCGGAGCCATGCGGACCCAGGGCGACCCAGATTATGTTGCGCCGCTGCTGAAGAACCTCGAGCGACGGGAACGGGCGTTCACCGCACACGGATTTGGCCAGGCGCTCGGGACGCTCGCCTGGCTGGCCCGGGACCAGGAAAAGAAGGACGAGGTCCGCGAGTTTCTGCTCCGTTACGTCAACCACCAACGGCGGATCCTCCAGGTAGCCAGCATCAACGCCCTGGGTGCGTTGGGCGATCCCAAGGCCATCCCGGCCCTCGAGACCTTCGCCTCGGCAGGCAAAGAAAACGTGGCTCAAGGACCGGCCGAGCGGGCCGTAGCCCAATTGCGCGCTAACCGCAAGTCGGCCGAGGAGCCGCGGAGCCTGCGCCAGGAGTTGCTGGATCTTCAGAAGAGCAACCGCGACTTGCGCAAGGACCTGGACGACCTCAAGAAGAAGGTCGAAGCCCGGCCAGCCAAGCCGGCGGCGCCAACCAATTCGACCCCGCCGCCACCGCAGAAACCGAAGGGACTGGTACCGGTGAAAAGCCTCTAAGACCGTTTGAAATCCTCCGCGCGGCGCTTGCTTCCGGGAACGCGCGGATGAAGGCATCCGCGCTCCTAAACCTCAGGCCTCCGCCGGCGTCTCGGCTGGTCGAGCCGGGTAATCCGGGAACCAGATATGATCGTCGATCTCGGCCTGCAAGGTCGAGTCCTCGACGCTTCGGCCGAGGCCGGCGTCGCGAGCGGTCTGGGCCACTTTGAAGGCAATGAGGCGGCTGGCGGCGCGCAAGTCACGCAAACTGGGGTATAAGGCGTCGTTCGCTGAAGCGGTGGTCCGCGTGAACTCGGCCAGGGCGCGCGCGGCGGCCAGGAACATGGCGTCGGTCACCCGGCTGGCCTCGCTGATTAGGACCCCCAAGCCCACGCCAGGGAAGATGAACACGTTGTTGCATTGGCCAATCACATGGCGCTGGCCGGCGTAAAGTACCGGCTCGAACGGCGAGCCGGTAGCGACGAGGGCCCGTCCATCGGAGTGGACCAGGGCCTCGGAAGGCGTGCATTCGGCCTTGCTGGTGGGATTGCTCAACGGCAGGATGATGGGCCGTTCGCAGTGGGCAGCCATACCGCGGAGGACACCGGGGGTAAAATCCCCTGGTTGGCCCGTTGTGCCGATTAATACCGTCGGTTTAACCGTAGCGACGACCTCCTCGAGGGTGGCCGTCGGTGGATTGGCCAAACCGAGCGCCGCCAGGTCCTCCGAGCGCAAAGCCACGTCCCGCTTATGCGCCTCTAGTTCCGTCCGATCGGCATGGACGACACCGCCCGAATCGATGAAGATCTGCCGCTGGCGCACCTCGGCCTCACTCAGTCCTTCCTCCAACAACGCGGTCCGGAGAAGCCGCCCGATGCCCACCCCGGCCGCCCCTGAGCCAGCCAAAAGAAACCGTTGCTCCCGCAGTGGCCGACCGGTGAGGCGCAGCCCGGACAGGATTCCCGCCAGCGCGACGGCCGAGGTCCCCTGGATGTCGTCGTTGAAACTGGGCAAGCGCCGGGCGTAACGCTCCAGCAACCGGAAGGCGTTGGCTTTCTTAAAATCCTCCCATTGCAGCAGGGCGCGGGGGAAAACGTTCTTGACGGCCTGGACGAATTCCTCGAGGAAGGTGTCGTACTCGGGACCGCGCAAGCGCCGGCCCCGATAACCCAGGTAGTAAGGATCCTCCAGCAGCGCCCCGTTGTCGGTCCCGACGTCCAGGCTGATCGGCAGGCAGACCGAGGGGTGGATGCCGGCGGCGGCCGAGTAGAGCACGAGCTTGCCAATCGGGATGGCCATGCCCCCGGCCCCCTGGTCCCCGAGCCCCAAGATGCGCTCATTGTCGGTGACCACGATGAGGCGGACATCGCGTTGGGAGAAATTCCGCAGCCGATGGGCGAGTTGGCCGCGATCTTCCGGACACAGGAACAACCCGCGCGGTCGCCGGAAGATGTGGCTGTATTGCTGACAAGCCAAGCCCACCACCGGGGTGTAGATGATCGGGGTGAGCCGTTCCAGGTTCTCTACCAACAGCCGGTAAAAGAGCGTTTCGTTCCGATCGAGCAAGGCGATCAGGCCGATGTATTGTTCGAGGGGATCGTGTTTAGAGAAGATATGCTCCAACTCGGTGGCGCACTGTTGCTGGATGGTCAGCACGGCGTGCGGCAGCAAGCCCTCGATGCCGTGCCGGCGGCGCTCGGCATTGGTGAAGGCTAGATCTTTGTTCTGGGCGGGGTCGCGCAGCATCTGCTCGCCCCGCGACCAACGCGCGGTGGAATCGGTTTTTCGGTTCATAGACCCCAAGGATGACATTTTGACCGACTATTACCCTCATTCTCCACCCGCAAGCCTTTTTGGCTACGCTTTCCTTGGCATTCGCTGGGCCTTTATTGGCCAAACTCACGCTGATTCCTCCAGGGTATTAGGCGTGCACCAGAAGCTTCGCCATTCGGAACGTGCGCCGACCATCGCGAAGCGTCTGGAGAGTACTACGCCTCCCGCCGCTTTGGGGCAGGGGGCTGATGGCGAATGCCGCGGGAGACCAAGAGTCCATTCCTCGCCGTGTTTTCGCCCACGCCACTTGATTCTTTCCCCGTTCGGCCGACCGGGCTAGGCTGGCTTGCATGTTAGCCATTCTATTGCCGTTGCTCCTGCTGGCGCAGGGAACCCCCGAAAACTATCTGCTGGTGGACTCTGCGGAGCTCGAGGCCGCGAAAGCCAAGGCCGCCCAGTTTCCCTGGGCCAGGACGGCAATGATCGAACTCATCGGCCGCGCGGAAAAGGCCGTCAACACCCCTCTGGAAGTGCCGGATCGCGGGGGACAGTGGGGGCATTGGTATAGTTGCAAGCTCGACGGGGTCCGGCTGCGCACGATTTCGCCCACCGAACACCGTTGCCCGGTCTGCGGGAAGACGTACAGCGGCGAGCCCTACGATGCGGTGGTGATTTCGAGTGTCCATAGCCGCAACGGTGCCGCGATCCGCGACTGTGGCCTGGCCTACCGCCTCTCCGGGCGGCAGGAGTTTGCGGCACGCGCGGCAGAACTCCTGAAGGCGTACGCCGCCCGGTACCAGACCTATGCTTTGCACAACATCAACGGCGAAGCGAAGGTCGGCGGCGGCCGGATCATGGCACAGACCCTGGACGAGAGCGTCTGGCTGATCCCGGTGGCCTGGGGTTACGCCCTGGTGCGCGAGACCTTGTCCGAGGCGGACCGCGGCCAGATTGAGCAGGATCTGTTCGTGGCGGCCGCGGACGTGATTCGCCAACATCAAATGGGGATCCACAACATCCAGTGCTGGAAGAACAGCGCGGTGGGCCTGGCCGGGTACGTCTCGGGTCGGGCTGACCTAGTACGCGAGGCGATCGACGATCCGGTGCGGGGATTCAAGGCGCAGATCGCCAAGGGCATCACGGCGGATGGGCTCTGGCACGAGGGTTCGCTGGGGTACCACGTCTATACCATGTCGGCAACGTGGCCGCTCGCGGAGGCGGCTCGCCATCGTGGCCTCGACCTCTACAGTCCCCAATATGGCACCATGTGGGACGCCCCGCTGGCGCTGGCGTTGCCCAATGGCGACGCACCCGGCTTCAACGACAACGCCGGCGCTAACGTCGGCACCCTGGGCTCCCTCTACGAGGTTGCCTTTGCGCGCTGGAAAACGCCGGCCTATGGCGGGGTCGTGGCCCGCAGCGCCCGCGACGACATCAACGCGCTGCTTTACGGCGTGCCGGAGGTTCCCCGTGTCCCACTCATCCCCACCACCAGCGCGCTGCTGAAGGACGCGGGCTACGCCCTGTTGCGGGCCGGAACCAATGCGGCGGCCATGCGGTTCGGCATGCAGGGCGGCGGGCACGGCCATCCGGACAAGCTCAATCTCGTCACCTTCGGAAAAGGCACGCTGCTGGGCCTGGACCCCGGCTCCATCAATTACGGGGTGCCGCTGCACGGAGAATGGTACCGCAGCACCATCGCCCACAACACCGTTTGCGTGGACCAACAACTCCAAGCCGCCAAGGACGGAAAACTCGAGGACTGGCAGACGCATGGGGGTGCCACCACCATCGCCGCCAGCGCCAACCAGGCCTATCCCGGTGTGCGCCTCAAGCGCACGGTGACCCTGAGCCCGCAAGGGGTCATCGAAGACCAATTCGAGTGCGCCTCGGCGGCGGCCCACGTTTACGACTGGGCTTTTCACGTCGCCGGAACACTCGATTCGTCCCTCACGTTTGCCGACCGAACGGGTACGCTCGGTGGCACCAATGGTTATCAGCATATCAAGGAACTCGCCTCGGCCCAGACCAGCGAGCCCTTCTGGATGAGATGGCAAGCCGGCGACACCACGCTCACCCTTTACTTTAAAGCCGCTCCAGACACGGAGGTAATTCGAGGCGTCGCCCCGGGGCGGAACCCCGCCGACAAGGTCCCAGTGGTCATTGTGCGACGGAAGGCGCAAACCACGACCTTCGACGTGCGCCATGAGATAAAGTGAAACAAACCGGGTGGGTTCAGGGTATAATATCCATATCGACGTTCGAAGATTGAGACTATGAAATCGAGTTACCCGCGATGGGCCGGTGTGCTGGCCGCCGTGTTGATGATCGGCACCCGCCTCCAGGCGGCGGACCTGGAGAAGAATCTGGAGAAAACCTTCCGGGTGAACCCCGGCGGGAAACTCGTGATCCAGGCGGATCGAGGTTCGATCACGGCCACGACGGATGGAGGCGATCAAGTCCGGGTCCGGATCTTTCGCGAGGTTAAAGGCGGGAACAAATCGAAGGGGGAGGAATTGCTCGCCAACCACGAAGTGAGCTTCCGGCAGGAGGGCAACGCCGTAACAGTGATCGCCAAGGACAAGCGAAAGCGGGCCTGGTCCTTCAGCCTGAACCAGGCGTGGTTGGAGGTGCGTTACGAGGTCACCTTGCCAAAGAGATTCATGATTGATTTTCAGACGGCCGGAGGCGACGTGAAGCTGACCGACCTGGAGGGGGACGCCAAGGCACGGACGACGTCCGGCAGCATCCACTTCGGGAAGATCGACGGCCAGGTCGAGGTAGCCGATGCGGGCGGTGACATTGTGATCCAGGAGGCCGGCGGCGACCTGGCCGCCCATACCACGAGCGGATCGATCCGGGTGGTCAAGGGTGGCGGGAAGATCGAGGTGAGAGACGCCGGAGGGAACATCGAGGTGCTGGAGGCGGCCGGCGACCTCAAAGCGACCACTACCAGCGGCAGGATCGTGGTAGGCATGGCCAGAGGCGAGGTCGAGGCGGTGGACGCGGGGGGAGACATCCGCATCGAGGCGGCAGATAAGAGTATTGACGCGCGCACGACCAGCGGGACGATCCGGATCCATTCGGTGCGGGGTCCACTCAAGGCCAGGGACGCCGGGGGCGACATCATCATTGACCAGGCTGCAGGCGATGTCGTGGCCACAACCACCAGCGGGTCACTGAAGATGAAGCGCGTTCAGGGCCACCTGGAGGCGCACGATGCGGGTGGGGACATCCGGGTTGAGGAAATCGGGGGCGACGCGCTGGTGCAGACGACCAGCGGTCCGATTGTCATCGGCCTGGTCAAAGGCAAGCTGGACGCGCGGGGGGCGGGCAGCGACATCACGGTGTCCCAGACACGGGAGGCCGTGACGGCGCACACCACGAGCGGATCGATCCGAGTGGGGTTTGGCGTCGCTCCACAGGCGGATTGCCGACTGGAGGCCATCGGCGGAGGCATTCAACTTACGCTGCCAGGCTCGGCGGCGCTGGACCTCGATGCCCACAGCGCGGGCGGCGAAATCAAGTCAGACCTCCCGGTGACGAGGAGGGATTCAGGCCGTTCGCCGACGGGCGGATTGCGGGGGAAGATTAACGGCGGTGGTCCCGTGTTAACGCTGCGCGCCAGTTCCGGGGATATCCAGATCAAAGCCTCCGCGGCCGCGGCCCCGGCGCCGGTCCAGGCGGAAGACGAGGAGCATCGAACGCCATGAAATCCTCACATTCCCCCGGCGCGATGGCTTGCGCGCCGCGCTCCTGGCCGTGCCCGTCCCAGGTTACGTCTGGCTGCTTGTCCGCCCTCCCGCTAGTCGTGGCGCTGGGGTTGCTTGGGGCCGGCGCGCCCGTGAGGGCGCGCGCTGCGGTTTCGCAGGCTGCGACCATCATTTCGCCGAGCAACGCCTCCTACCTGGAGAAGCTCGCGGCGCATGAGGTGCGACGTTACGTTTATTTGTGCACGGGTGAGTTGCTATCCATCCGATCCGACTCCGGTGCCGTGCCAGCACGATCCGACCTGATCGTGGTGGCACGGCGAGGACGGCCGCAGATCAAAAATGCGGTGAGGAGTGACGCAGTGGTTGCGGCGGTCGATTCACTGGGGGCGCAGAGCTACTGGCTGGTGAGTCTTGGCGCCAGCGATCCGGCGACCAAGATCGGGCACAGCATCCTCGTGGTCGCCGGGGGGGACGACGCCGGGACACTTTACGCCGCTTATCGCCTGGCGGAAGTGCTCGGCGTCCGCTTTTATCTGCACGGTGACGTGGTGCCCGATGGCGCGGCTCCCTGGCGCATGCCGCTGGTGGACGAGCGTTCCGCCCCGCTCTTTGCCTTGCGAGGCATTCAGCCGTTTCATGATTTTCCGGAGGGCCCCGACTGGTGGAATCGCGATGACTACCTGGCGGTGATCGGGCAGTTGCCAAAACTGCGCATGAATTTCTTTGGCCTCCATACTTACCCCGAAGGGGCGCCCAATGCCGAGCCGACCGTTTGGATCGGGACACCGGCCGACGTGGGTAAGGACGGTCGCGTCGGGTTCAGTTACCCCGCCAGTTACCAGAACACATTGCGGGGCAATTGGGGCTATGCTGCGACCAAGACTAGTGATTACGTCCTGGGGAGTGCCGAACTGTTTGAGCGCGACGCCTTTGGCCCGGACGCCCTGGGCGAGTCGGTGCCCGCGCCGACGGCCCCCGAGGCCAGCAACCGGGTGTTTGACCAGACCGCCGCGCTGCTGCGCGAGGCCTTCAGCTTCGCGCACCAACTGGGTGTCAAGACCTGCGTCGGCACTGAGACCCCCCTGGTGGTTCCCAAGCTGGTCCAGGAGCGGCTTAAGCAGGCCGGAAAGAACCCGTCCGACCTCGCGACGGTGCAGGAGCTTTACGAAGGCATTTTCCGCCGCGCGGCCCTGGCCTATCCGCTCGATTACTATTGGTTCTGGACGCCTGAAGGCTGGACGTGGTCGGCGGTGAAAGAGGAGCAGATAACCGCCACCAAGAACGATTTTGCCGCAGCAATAGCGGCGCACCGCAAAGTCCAGCCGCCCTTCGGCCTGGCCACCTGCGGCTGGGTGCTCGGTCCACAGCAGGACCGCGCCCTCTTCGACAAGTTCCTGCCCAAGGACGTCGCAGTGAGTTGCATCAATCGTGAGGTCGGTTACACGCCGGTCGATGCCGGCTTCGCGGACGTGAAAGGACGATCCAAATGGGCGATCCCGTGGCTGGAGGATGACCCGGCGTTGACCTCGCCGCAATTGTGGGTGGGGCGCATGCGACGCGACGCCGCCGACGCTTTGGCCTATGGCTGCGACGGTTTGATGGGCATCCATTGGCGCACGCGCATCCTCGGGCCCAACGTCAGCGCCTTGGCCCAGGCGGCCTGGGAGCAACGGCCCTGGGTCGCCGATTACCGAGCCCACGCCTCACCGCCACCCGCTCCGCGGGTGGCGGGACCGGTGGGCGGCCAGGTAGCGGCGTTCCCTAACAACCCAATCGCCGGCACGGATGACCCCACACTGTACCAAACCGTTCGCTACGGCCTTTCCGCCTATCACCTGCCCTTGACCAACGGCCTCGCCCGCGTCTCCCTCAAATTCTGCGAGCCGCATTACCAGGCAGCCGGCAAGCGGGCGTTTGACGTGAAACTACAAGGCCGGACCGTCATCACCAACCTGGACATCTTCGCGCGCGCCGGCAAGGATCGCGCACTCGATTACACGTTTCCCGATATCGCGGTGACCAACGGCTGGCTGAACATTGATTTTGTGCCGCGCATCGAGTTCCCGAGCATCGCCGCGATCGCAGTCGAAGGGGCTGGGCTGGCGTTAAAGATCAATTGCGGCGGACCGGCGTATAAGGATTACCTCGCCGACCTCGCTCCCGGTCCGGAACCGAAACCCCTCCTGCCCTCGACCCGGGACTTTTACCGGGACTGGGCATCGCATCAATTCGGCCGGCAGGTGGGCCCGGCGGCAGCGGAGATTTTCGAGCGGATCGACGGCGCGCTGCCGAAACCGTCGGTTTGGACCTCGGGTCCGGGCGGCATCCGGCCCGACCCGCGACCCTGGGAAGATGTGGGCAAGGACTATGCGTTTGTAAAAGAGTTCGCCGCTTTGAGCCCCGAGGTTCATGGTCCCGGGAACGTCGAGCGGTTTAATTACTGGCTGAATACCTTCCTCTATTTCCGGGCGATCGGAGAGGCCAACTGTGCCTGGGCTGAATATGAACGCGCCCTGGCGAAAGTGAAGCAGGAGAAAGACCCAGCCGCGCGCCAGGCCTTGGCTCGCCAGGAAGGCTTTCCGGCGCGGAGGAAGCTGGTCTTGCTGGTAAGCGAGCTTTACGACCGCCTGCTCTCCACCCTCTCCACCCCCGGCGAACTGGGCACCGTGGCCAATTGGAACCAGCACAACCTGCCAGAGCTCTTGACCAAGCCAGGCGAGGAGCTCGCCCGGCTCACCGGGGCGCCCCTCCTGCCGGAACTCCAGCCCGGACGCCATTACCGTGGCCCCGCCCGAATCGTCGTTCCCGCCGTCCGGTCCAGCCTCAAGGCAGACGAACGGCTAACGCTCAAGATCCTGATCCTCTCGGAGACGCCACCCCGGCAGGCTGGGGTCTACTGGCGGAAACTGGGGGAAGGGCGTTTCGACAAGATCCCGTTGCAACACGTCGCCCGTGGGGTCTACTCGGCAGCCCTGCCGCCGGCCCGGGAGGATTTCGAGTACTACGTGCAGGCTGAACCGGCCCAGGGATCGGCCTGTTACTACCCGGCCACCGCCCCGCAACGAGGCCAGACGATCATCGTTGTCCCAAACTGAACGGTCGCCCCGCTGAATTGGCGGGCACGCCAGGGGCCGGACACGGCTGACCTGGGCATGTGGGGGCGTTTTATGGCGCAAGCTACGAAGTCTGCGGCAGCTTGGGTTTACCAACCCCAATGCCGCCAGGCTTTAAGCGTGCGCATCCCGGAGGGAGTTGAAGTGCTAGACCAACCTCACCCAACGCTGAAGCCTGGGGCTAAGACCTGGTGACTCCGTGAAAACCAAGGGCCACCCTCTCCCCCCTCATCCCTAAGGGAGAGGAGGCTTTACTCCACTCGATTGCGAGGCTCACCGCCGTGGTCCGCCCTCGCGGTCGCGACCATCACGTTCCCGGCCTTCACGTTCGCGGGGCCGTTGGAACTGGCGCAAGGCGCGGCGCAAGGATTCGATTTCGCGCTCGTCGGCGGTTTTCTGACGCTCGGCCAATTCGAGGGTGTCCAGGACTTCTTCCAAATCGTCTATGGCCAGGCGCAGACTCTCCAGCACCTCGCCGACCTCTTCGATGGCCTTCCGAACGGCCTCGGGTGAGGCGGGTTGGAGTGGCCGGGATGGAGGCTCGGGCGGCGATGTTCGCCGCTCGGGCTGGGGCGCGCGGTAAGATGGTCTGGCAGGACGGGACTGCGGCTCGGAGGCACGCCGGGGTTCGGGTTCATCGAGGTCATCCGCTTCCGTCCGGGCTGGCCCGCCT
>TBL_comb47_HYPODRAFT_10004634_pt1 | contig 15711 bp, 13 predicted proteins | sample TroBogypolimnion_40_FD_10682 | JGI IMG/M metagenome (IMG submission 10682)
CAGGCAAAACCACCCAGCCGGTAAAATCAATGTCGCTGGTTCTCTGTTTTTATAACCAGAAAGGCTGTTCGTTCTGGGACGACGTGATTATTAAAATCGGCGCGGTGAAACTTAATGTTGAGGTTAAAGGGCAGAAACTCAAACAGGTACGCGTGTTTAACAGTAAAACCGGGCTGGTATTCGACAGCGGCGTCATGGCGAATCAGCCGGACGCATTTGCCAAGTCGCTGACAGCGCCCGGATTCGGAGCTTATTACGTGGAAGCGGAAGACGCCTCAGGCGCCGTCGCCGGCAGCCGTTACCCTGAAAATGAGGATTCGCCGGCTGCGATGTCGCCCGATTCGATTCCGGTGTTCAAGCGCTTTAATGCTGAAATTTTCAATAAACCTGCGAGAGAGAGCTATACGGTTGAACTGCCAGATCTCAATAATAAAGAAGTTTTTCTTGACTTATCCGCCAGGCTGGGCGGGGTGGAAACCGTCGCCGGATTTACTTCGGCGTTATGGGTTGCCGTGAACGACACGGCTCTGAACGTTTCTAATCTGATGCCCCCGAAAAATGATTTTACCATGTCTTGCGGCCAGGTCGCCAATTATTTTTCCGCAGATGGAATGTTCATTGTTTATTATGCCCCTTGGGAGTATGCGTTGTCAACTGAAAACGTATATTGCCAGGTAAGCAAAGAAAATAAAAACCCTTTCAAATACAAATTTAATATTACGCCGCTGGTTAAACCGGGCAAGAATAAAATCACCTTAGGCAATGGGCATCAGAAAGCTCCGATGTTTATTGCCAACTGTAAAGTTTCAGTTGTTGATAAAGCTAAATAACGATCCTGCCGGCAAGTCTTTGGCCATATCGCTGACAATATATGGCATTATTAACGCGGTTTGGACAGAGACTTGAGTTTGAGTGAAGAAATGCGATGAAACAACACATGCCGAACTTATTGCAAGATAAGTTTCAAATCGAAATAAGAGTATTGCCACTTGGATATGATGCGTAAACTTGCGCTCTAAATTAAAACCGGAATCAAAACGATGAAAATCATGATTATGACTGATATGGAAGGCTGCGCGGGCATTCTCAATCACGATGATTGGGTCACGCCGGAAGGCCGGTATTATGAGAAAGGCAAACGGCTCCTGACCGAAGAGGTCAATGCCGCTCTTGCCGGTTTTTTCGAAGCCGGAGCAGGCGAGGTGGTAGTGATTGACGGTCACGGTTACGGCGGCATTGATCCGGAACTGCTGGATGAGCGGGCATTGCTGAGCCGCGGCGCGCCTAAACCGGCCTGGCCGTGGGGGCTGGACAAAACTTTCGACGCTCTGGCTTTTGTCGGACAGCATGCCAAAGCGGGGACTCCATACTCGCATATCACCCACACCGGCTGGTTTAACTGCATAGACAGAACCATCAACGGCATCTCAATTGGTGAGTACGGCAACATGGCGCTGTGCGCGATGGAACTTGGTATTCCGACAATCCTGGCCTGCGGCGAAAAAGCGTTGGCGGAGGAAGCGGCGGCGCTTACTCCCGGCGTTGTCACCGTCAGCGTCAAGCACGGTGTCCTGCCGGACGGCCTGGACTCGCTGGATTGCGACGCCTACAGCAAAGCCAAGCTCAGCGCCATTCATCTGTCACCGTTAAAAGCCCGGAAACAGATCAAAGATGGAGCATTCAATGCGCTGCTGAAGCTTAAGCGTGAGCCGGAAGCGTTCACCTGCCCGAAACTGACGCCGCCGTATGTGCTGGAAGTAAAATTACGCGCCAATGGCGACAAGCCGGCCCATGTCTGCCGGCAGGAACATCCGGACAGCATTATCGGACTGTTGAACATGTTATGATCGCGGACTGGAATAGTAAAATAAAGATGAATTTAAGTAATAAATATCGCGTCTGCATATTTAATATTATCAAGCGTTAAATATGTATCTGCCGACATTACCATTCAAATAATAAAAATTCAGGAGAAAAATGATAGAAGAAGGCATGGTTGATCAGAACTTGATAACCACCAGAATCATTGAAGGCAAACCCAAACATAATGTCATTTATTCAGCGGCTGCCGGAAATGACGGGAAGATTTATCTGGGTTTAAGCGGTGAAATGGACGCGCCGGGAACCTTTGCTCAGCTTATTTGTTACGATCCGGATGCGGATCAGTTTGAAGACATTGCCGATCTCGGGAAAATCATTAAACAACCGGCAGACAGTCCGCGACATCCTCATTCCAAAATACACACATCAATTTGTATCGGCAATGGGGGAAAAGTATATGCGGCCACTCATATGACAGCGCCGCCGTCAGACGAAGAATTTTACCACTATTGGAATGTTTACAATGACCCGGCCAGGTGCTTTCCCGGCTCTCACCTTATAATATACGATCATAATAAAAAAACCGTGGAGGATTTCGGGATCATCGCGCCCAAGGGGGGATGCCGCTGGCTAACCTATAATCCAGAGCTGGAAGAAATGTATCTCACCAGTTTTTTAAGAGCCCATTTNTTTGTAATCAAACTGAAGACAGGAGAAGTCAAAGATATGGGCCGCATTTCCCAATATGATTTCATGGGGCCGTGCTACAGCGCCTGCGGAAACGTGTATACAACCGACTGCAACGGCTTCATCCTGCGGTATTCGCCGAAAAATGAAACCATGGAAAAGCTGCCGGTCAAAATACCCGCGCCTTCCTGGCATAATAGCGACGGGAACGGCTTGATGCATTTTCTTCCTGGACCGGACAAAGTAAAACTTTACGGAGTCAGCATACTGGGCCAGCGGGTTTTTGAATATGATCCGACAGTTGGAAAATACGGGCGGATAAGGGATTACGGCGTCATGTCCGGCGAAGATAAAATGGACGCTTATTCGGTTGATATTCCGGTTGGCCGCACCATGGCGATAGGTAACGACAGAAAAATATATTTAGGAACAAAAAATTATATTTCGGGGAAGCCCGGATCAAATATTATGTCCGTTGACATTGACAGCGGGGAAAAAAAAGATTATGGGAAAATGCAAGTGGAAGGATTTTCCAGAATCAACACTCCCGTGGCGGCAACGGCCGACCAGAATGGCAATGTGTATTTTGCAGGAGAGAGACCGGGAATGAATTCGCCTTTGCAACTTATCATCTTCAACCCAGCCGGAGTGAAAAAGAAACTGCCGGCATCCCGCAAAGAGGACTGTCAGATTAATGGCAATGAACAACCGGCCCCGTTTCAATATTCCTATTATTGCCCGTCCAGAAACAACAATTCCGTTTTTGTTTCACGCGGTTCTTTTTTTGCTCAGGAAATGGGCCTTTTCGACAAAACCGTGCTTATCCCCAGGAATGAAAGCGCCATTACCGCACTAACTATGGGAAGTAACGGGATCGTCTTCGGCGCCACTTCCGGAAAAAGATCGCACCTGTTCATCTACCTGCCGTTTGTCAAAAATTTGATTCCTTTAAACACATTCGGGACGAGGCCATCCGCTTGCCGGAATATGGTTGCGGACAGGCAGGGCAGGATTTATATGGTTGTGTCAGAATTGGGTACAATGGAACAGGAAGGACGTTTATATATGTACGACGCACCCCAAAAAGAACTCATTCTCAGTGGAATGAACGATATCGATAAGGGTGAGTTCCGTGATCGTTCCCAACCGCCTTCTCCTGAACTTGCAAGCATTGACGACTTGGGCGTTTTGGTCCCGGGAGAAAGCGTTTCCGCCATGACGATTGATCCTGATAGAAACCTCATTTACGGCCTGACAAGTCCAGGCGGCAAATTCTTCATCTATGACATTGCAAACAGAAAGACGGTAATCAAGGATATTTTTGACGAATATATTGCAAAGAAAAAGAATATTTCAAGGGCGATGATCTGTGCAGATGGGAATGTTTATTTTTCAGGAAAATATGGAGGTGTAATCAAATACTGTCCGGATGAAGACACATTTAAAAAAACAAACATGAAAATACCGGTCAGTCCCGGACGGGAATACCTGAATACCGTAAGTGCGCTGGCCAGAACAGATGACGGGAGGATTTACGGCGGCACATATGCCGACGGTTACCTCTTCACGTTTGATCCGAAAGAGGAGAAACTTGTAAATCTGGGTAAACCTTCCATCGAAAGCCATATCAGGGGAATCACTGTCGGAAACGACGGAATAATATGGGGTTTGTGCGGTTCCGATGACGAATTAGTTCATTTGTTCCGTTATGATCCATTAAATACGAATCTGGAAGATTTGGGCATGCTCAGGGCAAAAATGCCGAAAACCTGGATAATGCATAAAGCCGAGGTGTTAATATCCGGCGATGATGGAGAATTGCTTATTGGCGAAAATGACGCCATATCACATTTGTTTATCTATTATCCGCCGATAGAAAAGCGATAATATTTCGATTAGTGGCAACAAAATACATAATGAGGAAAAAATGAGCAGACTGGCATTCTTGGGCGGCTCGGAAGCCGTGAATTCAACGCCCGCGGGATATCAGCGCCATTTACTCCCCGGAAGGAGGCTGAACAATGAATGTTTACCATGAATCATTGCCGGAAGAAGATCGCAAGAAACTTCATAGTCTTTTAGGGAAAATAGAAAAAGTTGAAAAATCATTTGTCGGTTATCCGACCAATATGATATTTGATTACAGCGAATTAATACCGTTTTGGGGACACAGCATCAACAATGTCGGAGATCCGTTCCATACCAGCAATTACAAGATAAATACGCTGGAGTTAGAATGTGAAGTGATCAGTTACAGCGAATTAATACCGTTTTGGGGACACAGCATCAACAATGTCGGAGATCCGTTCCATACCAGCAATTACAAGATAAATACGCTGGAGTTAGAATGTGAAGTGATCAGATTTTTTGCTGAACTAGCGGAATTGCCGGAAAATGAAATGTGGGGATATGTTACAAACGGCGGCACCGAGGGGAATATTTACGGATTGTTTCTGGCCCGGGAAACATTGCCTGATGCGCTGGTGTATTATTCCGAGGATACTCACTACAGTGTCGGCAAGGCCTTGCGGCTCCTGAACATCCGCAGCATTATGATACGGCATCAGGAAAACGGAGAGATGGACTATGAAGATTTAAGAGAGTCACTGGCAATACATCGTGAATTGCCGGCAATCATTCTCACTACTGTTGGAACAACCATGACCGGAGCGGTGGATAATATCATAAAAATAAAGAAAATTCTCGATGAACTGCTGATTGAGAGGCGTTATATACATGTTGACGCGGCATTGAGCGGAATGATCATGCCGTTTGTTTCCGAGCCTCAGCCGTGGAACTTCAAAAACGGTATTGACAGTATGTCTGTAAGCGGTCATAAATTCATCGGTTCGCCAATACCATGCGGTGTTGTTCTTGCTAAAAAAGTCAACAAGGAACGTGTGGCAAGAGCGGTTGAATATGTCGGCGCGCTGGATACGACGCTCTCCGGGTCGCGGAACGGATTATCCCCGCTTTTCCTGTGGTACGGGATAAAGCGACATGGCAAAGCAGGCCTCAAGAAAATGGTCGATTACTGTATGGAAACGGCAGAATACTCGGTAAGGACTTTCAATGATAATGGAATTAAAGCATGGCGCAATAAGAATGCCAACACCGTTGTGTTTCCCAGGCCGTCTCAAGCAGTGCTTGAACGCTGGCAGATCGCCGTTTACAAAAATATTGCGCATATCATAACAATGCCGCATGTGACAATTGATCAGATTGACAAAATCGCGAAAGACATGGTCGATAACCCTAATTGAATGGCGGAGATATAAATTATGAAGCAAATTACTATTCTGACCGATGACAAGCCCGGCGTTATTGCTGAAATATGCGAATCGCTCGCCGCTGAAAATATCAATGTTGAATCGATGGACGCCGAAACACATATGAATAAAGGAGTGATAATTATTACAGTTGATAAATATGATGCGGCATTGCAAGTCTTGCGCAACGGACTTTTCCAGGCAATTTCTGAAGAAGCAATACTTATCCGGCTTGACGATAAACCCGGAGCGCTGGCGCAGATAGCCAAACGTTTCAAAGATGCCGGTATAAACTTGAAAAGCCTGCGCATCCTGAAACGTGACGGCGCCAATTCAATAGTCGCATTGATGCCGGATAATTTTAATGACGCCGCGAAATTAGTCAGTGATGTCCAGATTAAATAAAATCTGGCGTTTTTAAGGATTGGACCATGCTCGAAGTGATAACGGAAATATTTACGGACAATCTTGAAGAAGATATCGGATTTTATTTATCGCAGCCCGTAATTGTGTTCGGAGGAAAAAGCTTGCGCCTGCCAGAATGAAGATTAACTTTGCAGGCAAATTATGCTCTTTTGCAGACACAAATGAAATAGAATTGACTTTTTTAAAGACGAACTATATAAATTATTAATTTAATCGAGTTGACATATTTATTATAAGAAAATAATGCCTGTCATATTAAATTAAATATTTAATCTGGTTCTCATAATTAGTAGTAACAAAATACATAATGAGGGAAAGAAATGAGTAAACTGGCATTGTTAGGCGGTTCAAAAGCCGTGCATTCAGAATCAGGTGATATGTTCAAATGGCCGATAGTCAATCAGGCGATGGAGGACGGCGTCTTGCGGGTGTTGCGCGACGGCAACATGTCCGGCACGGACATTACAAAGAAATTCGAGCAGGCGTTTGCTGAATGGACAGGGGCGAAATATGCCCTGGCGCACAGCACCGGCACCGCCGCGCTGCAATGCGCCATGTATGGACTTGGCATCGGCGCCGGCGATGAGATTATCTGCCCGTCCATCACTTACTGGGCGTCATGTACCCAGGCGCTGTCCTTGGGCGCATCGGTCGTTTTCGCCGATATTGAGCCGAATACACTTTGCATTGATCCGGATGACATCGAACGGCACATTACGCCGCGCACCAAAGCTATTGTAGTGGTTCATTATCTGGCCTATCCGGCGGATATGGACCGGATCATGGCGATTGCGAAAAAACACAACCTGAAGGTCATTGAGGACGTGTCTCATGCCCACGGCGCACTTTATAAAGGCAGAATGGTCGGTACTTTCGGCGATGCCGCCGGGTACTCCATGATGAGCGGCAAATCGTTCGCTATCGGCGAAGGCGGCATGATGACCACCGGCAGCCGGGAAGTTTATGAACGCGCAATCATCTTCGGACACTATGAACGGCATGGCGAAATCACGGATGAAAAGCTCCAGGCTGGAACCGGCGTTCCGTGGGGCGGCTATAAATACCGCATGCACCAGTTATCATCGATTGTCGGAATGGAGCAGGTAAAAAAATATCCGGCGGAGATGGCGGAGATTGATAAAGCCATGAATTATTTCTGGGATCTGCTGGAAGGTGTTCCCGGGCTTGATTCCCACCGGCCGGCCAAAGATTCCGGTTCCACCAAAGGCGGCTGGTACGGTTGCCATGGGATTTATAAAAAAGCCGAGCTTGGCGGACTTACTCTGAGGCGTTTCTGCGAAGCTGTTCAGGCGGAAGGTGCAATTTGCGCTCCCGGCTGCAATGCTCCGCTGCATATGCACCCGCTGTTTTCTAAAGAGGATGTTTACGGTAGCGGGACGCCGACCAACCGTGCCGGATATTCAGGAGAACTGCCGATTGCCGAAAGCATTCAGAGCAGAGTGTTCTTCATTCCGAATTTCAAGCATTACCGTCCGGAAATAATTGCGGAATATGCCGCCGCCTATCGGAAAGTGGCGGAGAATTACCGGGATCTGCTGTCCGGCGACACGCAGCCGGACGACCTGCAAGGCAAATGGGCATTGACCGCGCGCAAAAATTGAATTCCTGCCGGGAATTAAAGATAAAAGACATAAAGTAAAAAGATAAAAGTTGATATTAATAAGGTAAAAGTTTAGTGTAAAAAAGTTATAAGCATGAATGGCGAAACAGAAAAACGGACATGGACAGATTGCCGGAAAATATTTTCCGTTAAACCGGTTGGTTTTTCTGTTTGCCGGAAAGCGTTAAAAATCAGCGAAAAGGATAACGTAAGTTAACGTTGACAATGAAAAGTGCGATATGTAAAAACCATCAGGTGATAGGAGCTCTCTCCGGGACCCAATCCGGGGCGGAGTTTTTCTTCGGCAATTTTGTCGGAGAGAAGATGTCGCCACTGAGTGGAAGGTTAATTTACTTGTCATTACTGTTTTAACAAGAAATTTTTCAGGAGTTTTCAGCGATGATTAAGAAAAGTAATAAAGCAATGAACATCAGCAAATTCGATAAGAATATGGAAATAAAAAAAGCCGATGAGAATGGTTTGCGGTGGCACATGCCATACGAAGAGCCGTTTAAACTGGCCGGGTTTTACTGGTTTGATCAGGATAAGGTTTACCGCCGTTTTCCGGTAAAGCCGCAGTTTCCATTATCGGAAGGGGTGGAAGGTCTTTCGTGGTGTACTGCGGGAGGGCGGATCAAGTTTTGCACCGACAGCGGCAAAATCAGCCTGAAAGTCAAGTTGCGCGACGCCGGAGCCATGGACCACATGGCGCAGACCGGCATGAGCGGTTTCGATTTATATGTCGGCAAACCGGGCAAAGAAACTTTTTATTCAGTTACCCGCTTTCCGTGCGGCGCAACCGAATTTACTTATGAGCTTTTTAACAGCGATGTCCGTAAACTGCGTAATTTCACGCTGAACTTTCCGCTGTATAAAGGCGTGGATGAAGTGATGATCGGCTTGCAGGATGAAGCAAAGATTGAAGCGCCGCCGGCATACCGTATGAACAAACCGGTAGTGGTTTACGGCACCTCCATTACCCAGGGCGGCTGCGCGTCGCGTCCCGGTTCGTGCTGGACGAATATTCTGAGCCGTCGCTTGAATATGCCGTTCATCAACCTTGGTTTTTCCGGCAGCGGCCGGGGCGAACCGGAGGTAGCCGGCAATATTGCGCTGATTGAAAAACCGGCAATGCTGGTGTTGGATTATGAAGCCAACAGTGTAAGCTTTGACCAGTTCAAAAAAACGCTGCCTGAATTTATTTCAATTCTTCGCGCCGCACATAAAAAAACGCCGATTCTGGTGATTTCCAAAACCCGTTACGGACAGGAAGCGCTGGACAGTGAGTCGGATAACCGGAATCATCTTATAAGTTCCCGCGAGCAGTTTAAAGCCATGCAGCAGAAACTGGTTAAAAAGTTACAGAAAGCCGGCGATAAAAACATCTATTTCCTGGATGGTGCGAAATTACTCGGCAAGGATTATTGGGAATGTACGGTTGACAACTGCCACCCGACCGATTTCGGGTTTTTCCGCATGGCCGACGGCATTGAACCGGCAATCAGGAAAATCTTTTTCAAGAAAAAAAATACTACCATCCAATAGGAACTTAAAAAGGTTTCGCCTCCGGCGGATAAATCTTTGTGCTTCTGTGGTGTGGTTAAAAGGAGAAATAAAATGATGATTGACATTCATGCTCATGCCGTCAGAAAACCGTTCCTGCAAATCGATGGCCGGGAACCGTTCCCGACCCCGGAACAATTAATCGAATTCTATAACCGCGCCGGCATCGCTAAAGCCGTCCTGCTGCCGATGATCGGCCCGGAATTCTATCTGCCGCAGGCCAACGAGGATATACTGGAAATGGCGGTGCGTTATCCGGGCCGCTTCATTCCGTTCTGCAACATCCATCCGCGGGCAATCGACAATACCGCGTCAGCGCCGCTGGGCGACGTGATGAAAAAATACAAGGATACGGGCTGCAAGGGGCTTGGAGAGGTGACCTGCAATCTGCCGTTCCGCGACCCGTACATCCGTAATCTGTTCAAACATGCGGCAAATGTCGGGTTCCCGGTAACCATTCACATTGCACCCCAAATTGACGGCAATTATGGTCTGTACGATGATCCTGGTCTGCCGCAACTGGCGGAAACGCTGAAAGAGTTTCCGGACTTGAAAATATTTGGACATTCCCAGGCGTTCTGGGCCGAAATCGGCACTCTGGACAAGCCGGAAGACCGCGCCGGTTACCCGAATTATCCGGTCAGGGCTGAGGGCGCGGTGCCAAAACTGATGCGGCAATTCCCGCATTTGTACGGCGACCTGTCCGCCGGCAGCGGCTGCAATGCCTTGACCCGCGACCCGGCGTACGCAGTCAAATTCCTGAACGAATTCCAGGATCGCCTGATGTTCGGACTGGATATCTGTTCACCTCCGAAGCTGGAGCTTCCGTGTTTGATGCAATTCCTGACTGAGCTGAAAGATTCCGGTAAAATTTCCACAGTCGTGTTTAATAAAGTGATGAGCGCAAATGCAGTCCGGCTGCTTGAACTGTAAACTGTTTATAATTCTGATTAAAAGGATAAAAATATTATGAAAGTATTGCTTCATGTAAATTATTATGAAGGCGGGGGACGGCTTCGCGCCTTATTTGAACTGGCTAGTCAACATGGATACGACGGGGTGGAGTTGCGTTGGAAATATGCGTTTGATGATTTTACGCAGGTCGCCTATCAAAAAGAGGTTGCGGCTCTAAAATCGCAATATCCGGAAATGGAGATTGTCTTTGGCGGAGCCGTTGATTTCTGCCGGGGGAAAAAAGATGAAGTCGAAAAAGCAACCGGCGAGTATCTGGATTTTCTCGGCTGGGCGGCGAAAGAATGCGGCACGAAAGTGATGAACTTCTTTACCGGAGTGCTGGTTGCCAAAAACGGCAATTACTATGACTTTCACGCCAACGGCAGCGCGATCGCGTCAGATTACGACTATGAGCAGGCGGCGGCCGGATTACGACTGATCGGCGATGCTGCGGCATCCAGGGGTATTCTGGTTGCTCTGGAGACTCACAACTGCTATTTGCATGATACCGCTGCGTCATCACGCAAATTGATGGAGCTTACCAGGCACGATGCGATTGGACTGAACTACGACCAGGGCAATATTTTCATTCACCGGGATGGCGAATCCATTTCTGATGTATTTAAACTTATCGGCGACAAAATCTATTACGCCCACCTGAAAAACATAATCAACAAGGCGGGCATGAAACTGCTCGGAGGTTATATTGCCACCCGCTTGAAAGACGGTCATATCAATGTCAGGGATATCGTCGGACGACTGAGATATTCTCTGCGTTCGGGAATGCTGGCGCTGGAATATCCATGTTCCGGCGACGGCATACTCGCGGCAAAGGAGGATATGGAATATATGCGTTCTTTGAAAGAGTATTTTAATATTGAATAAGAGAAAAATCATGAGTAAAAAAAATATGGACGTTCAAAAAATTATAAATGTCAGGCCTTATCAGATTATGTGTCTTATATGTCGCTCAGGCAGGCAGAATGAGGATGTGTATTATTTTGAAAAAAGCTTGAACATGCTGCAAAAAGCGATTAAAAAAGATCCTTATACGCCTCTCATGTTAAGGTGCAATGTTGAATCCACATTCAGATTTCAGAATCCAGGACACAGGCATGACACGCCGGAAGGAAAATTGTTTAATATCTGCCGGGATTTAAGTATAATACAAAAACTGGGGCTTCTTCCAGGTTCGATAATGCCCGCAATTGATCTGATAAGACGTTTTTCCATAGACGGCATCAACAATACTGACGGCATTTGCAGTTCAGGAAATGGAACCGCCAGTTGCAAATCCTGTAAATTCGTAAAATCAGGAAACTACGAGCGCGGCATAAAGACGGGCTGCGATTCGCTTATCCAGTCGCGTCCGGAAAATGAATTGTCCGCATGTAAAAAAAATACCTCAAAGAAGCTTTGTAATAAAAAATGCTTGCACATAAGACCTCATCATCTGCTCTGCCTTGCCTGTACCGCAGGAGATAAAAAAACAGAAGATTTCACATATGTTAAGGGAACCAATATTTTTGAAGTCGTTGAACTTTGCAGGAATAACCCGGAAATCCTGATAAAACTCAACCAGGGACCGGACATGATTTGCGCTCCGTGTCCTGGATACTCTCCGGATACCGGACTTTGCGCTAAATCTTTTTGCATAGGATTGCGTGATCAGAAGAAAGATATTGATGTATTGCATGCCATAGGGTTGAATTATGGCGACATGCTTCCGGCATATAAATTGTTTAATCTTATATTTGCAAAAATTTCTTCAACTGTTCAAATATGCGGATTCGGCAACGCTGTCAAGACCGGTCCCGCATGGCGGATATGCAGTGGAGAAAATAACCTGGACGGAAGTCCGGAATTTAAAAAAGCCAGAAAAACAGGGCTTATGATTCCGGGGGTAAATACCAATTCGCAATCTGAAATTAAGTAAAGATTGCTATTCGGCATCAGCATTAATTGGATTATTACTATTTTAAAGAAGGCAAAATAGTATAAAGTTCCATATCATTAATCACGCCCCGCGTGACGGATGTGACGCTGTCCACAACCAAAAACAGGTTGTGGCCTGACGCAAATCCGGCGGCGAAGGCTAAAATCATTGAGGTGAAATAAATGTTACAAGCGGGTTTCAGCAGGGAAATCATTACGCCGGCCAGAGGAATACCGCTGTGCGGTTACTTCAATCCCCGGCCCAATACAGGAATACTGGATGATTTATTTATCCGGGCAGTGCTCTTCGAAAAAGACGGGGTGACTACTGGCATTGTCGTTTTTGATTTATGTTTTCTGAGCATTCCTTTGACGAAAGCAATCAAAGCCGGAATCAAGGCTGCCGGAATGAAATTCGGAGAGAATCTGATTCTCTGCGCCAACCATACCCACACCGGGCCATTCACCGAAAACTTTTTTGGGGTGAAACCTGATCCCGCATATATGGAAATGCTGAAGAATAAAACGGTTTCCGCGGTGCGGCAGGCGTATGCCAACCTTGCTCCTGCCGAACTGCTGTCCGGCAGTGTGAAAAACAACCCGCTGGCATTCAACCGCCGTTACTGGATGAAAAACGGCCGGGTTGTGACCAATCCCGGTAAACTTAATCCGGACATTGTGAAGCCGGAAGGCCCGGTGGATACTGAAATAGGGGTGATTGCAGTCAAGCAGGATGGCCGCATCAGCGCAATCATCAGCAATATCGTCAATCACACAGACACCGTCAGCGGCGATTTTGTTTCCGCCGACTGGCCGGGACGCCTGGAAAGGGCCATCCAGAATTCTATGGGTTATGATGTGCCGGTACTGACTTTGATTGGCTGTTCCGGCAACATTAATCACGTTGATGTGTCTAATAACGATGAATTCTACGGCTATGCCGAGGCCTGCCGTATTGGCAGCGCCTATGCCGCGATTATCACCGGAATGCTGGAAGCGCTGAAAAAAGTGACGGTGAAAGCCTTAGTTGTCAGCGCCGGAGAAATTACCATTCCCTTCCAGGTTATTACTGAAGCCGATTTGAAGAAAGCAAAGGCAGTTCTCGCCCGTACCGGCACGGCGGCTTCTGATGGAAATATGACCAGCGAAGGACTTGCCTCCGGTGATGGCCCGGTAGCCAGATTTTTTGCTGAACAACTAATTGAATACAAAAGAAAGTATTCCGGCAAATCCCGCAAATATCCAATTGTCAGCATCAAATTTGACGATAAACTGGCGCTGGCTTCATTGCCAGGTGAAGTTTTTACTGAAGTCGGACTGGATATTAAAAAACGTTCGCCGTTCAAACAAACCTGGCTGGTAAATCTGAGTATGGGGAAATGCGGCTACGTTCCTTTTGCCGGGAGTTTCGACGGCGGATATGAAATTCTGCCGATAGATGGCGGCTGCCCCGCAAAGGGTACTGCCGACCGTCTGATTGAAGCAACTTTGGAGAATTTAAAGTAAACAGTAGAACTTATTATAAACTTATTTAAAAGATATTTTTGTAAACAGGATAATATCTGTGTTTGAATAGCACCGTGCCATTACTTTATCACCAGATAAATGAACCGAAGAAGTTATGACAGTTGGCAAGAAAACAGGAAAAGGTTAGTAGACAATGGAGCATTACAATAAAGTGGATACCGGTTGCGGGTTTGCCGCTGTTATCATCTGGTCGAGCGCAATTTGTCTGACGCGAAGCCTGATGGAAAAAATCGGAATGTTTACCACGATAGGAACGGTTTATTTGCTCGGCGGAATTATTTTGATCCTGTTTTACTGGATTGCGCGCCGCTTGAATCCCGGCAGAATCGCGATTCGGTTTTGCCCCCGGCATATGATCGTCTGCGGTATTCCTTTTGTTTTATATATGTTGTGCCTTTATCTGGCAGTCGGGCTGGCGAAAAACCGGCAGCAGGTGATCGAAGTTGGCTTGCTCAATTATCTCTGGCCGACTTTTACGCTGATTTTCTCAATTCCGCTGCTGAAGAAACGCGCCAATTTCTGGCTGCTGCCTGGAACTGTGGTGGCGCTGTCTGGAATATTGCTTGCCAATATCGTCATGAGCGGCTTGCGAATCAGCATTTTCGAACTGTGGATAAACTTCAGCAATAATGCCTTGCCGTACCTGCTGGGATTGGCAGCGGCTGTTTTGTGGGGTTTATACTCCAATCTGGCCCGCCGGTTCTCAAAAGAATCAAATGTTTACAGCGTTCCTTTTTTCCTGCTGGCGACCGGAATATTGTTGCAGATAATCAGGTGCTTTTTCCAGGAACAATCAGTCTGGACGGGCGCAGCGTTTGTCGAACTTGCCGTCATGGTGTTTTTCCCCACGATCGCCGCATATGTCATGTGGGATTCCGCCATGCGTCGCGGTAACATGCTGCTGGTAGTGTCATTCGCTTATTTCACCCCGTTGTTATCCACCATTTTGTCCGGGTTGTACCTTGGAATCAATTTGACTGTCGGCATCTGGATTGCCTGTGCGTTGGTAATTGCCGGAGCATGGCTCTCAAAAACCTCGATGAGAGACTCAATATAATTAAGGCGAATTTAAAGGAAGAAATATATACTTTATGAAGATGCACTGGATTGACTGGTAGATAATTGTTTTTCTGCTGGGATAGCTGCTGCTGATTACGCTTTATGCCAGAAAGTATATGAAAAGCGTGGCGGACTTTCTGGTGGCGAACCGTATGGCCGGAAGGTATATGCTGACTGTGTCCAGCGGGTTCGGCGGCGCGATCTCAATCATTGCGGCGTGGGAAATGGTGTACAACTCCGGCTTGCCGACTCAATGGTGGGCCATGATCGGAATGCCGATCGGACTTATCCTCAGGATTTCCGGCTTCATTATCTATTTTTTCGGATTGCCGGAGCATTTTCATATCTGGACTTTCGAGGTGCCATCCTTACCGCTGATTATGGCGGCATACCTGAGGATTGCATTGTTCATTGCCTGCACAGGCGGCCAGATCAGCATCATGATTGTCGACTTTTACCAGGGCATCCTGCTGATGCTGATCTTCCTGGTTCTCATGTGCTTTTTGATGTTCAAGTTCGAATGGAACGACATCATTGCCGGATTGCTGATTGCCCCGGAGGGAAAGTCTATGCTCAATCCGTTCCAAACCGGAAACGTACAGGATTTCAGTATCTGGTATTTTCTGATTGGAGTTTTCAGCATGATCTACAACTCCGAGTCATGGCAGGGTAATTCAGGATTCAATGCTGCAGCCAAAACCCCGCACGAAGCACAAATGGCTGGAATCATCGGTTCGTGGCGCGGCATTGCATCCGTGTTGTGCATGCTGTTGATCCCGCTCGCCGCAGTCATCGTGGCTTGCGCCATCAGTTGCGACAACAGCTATCTGTATTCCTGGTGAACGATTT
>TBL_comb47_HYPODRAFT_10004635_pt1 | contig 15707 bp, 12 predicted proteins | sample TroBogypolimnion_40_FD_10682 | JGI IMG/M metagenome (IMG submission 10682)
TTTCCAGCGGGTCATCAAGGCGTTTAACCGTGAGTTAGGCATTAACGCAGCCTATAATGTTGAGCTGGACGAAAAGAGCATTCTGGAAGAGGCTGCCGACCGCCTGATCCATTCGGTCGAGGATGATCCGAAACTGCTGGAATGGCTTGATGCATTTGCTTCAGATAAAATAAGGGAAGGCAAAGGCTGGAACCTGAAAAAGGATATTCTTCGGCTGGGAAATGAGATTTACAACGAGACATTTAAATCGCTGAACGAAAGCTTGTATGAAAAGCTGAACGACCGTGCGTTTCTCCGTGATTACCGCGGAAAGCTAAATCAGATCATTGCTCAATATGAAAATAAACTGAAGTCGTTGGGGCAGGAAGGATTGAATGTTATGGACATGAATAGCCTTTCAGCCGATGATTTTAAGTCGAAGGGGAGTGGCCCGGCAGGTGGCTTTCAAAAGATGAAAGACCTTAAATTTGTATTAAATATTACAACGATAAAGTCCACTTCAGAGTTATCGGCATGGGTTACTGCTACAACCAAAGAACCACAAAAATCGCTTCTGGAGGGACTTGTTCAAGGTAAACTGATGCCTAAAATGCAGGAGGCAGTACAGTTGGTTGAAACACAGTCGCGTAATTACATCACCGCGAGGCTGATTGTCAACCAGCTTTATACCCTGGGCATCCTGGTCGATCTGCGTAGAACGGTCAAGGAAATATGCCGGGAGAAGGGAATCATCCTGATCTCTGACTCTGGTCATTTGCTCAAGGATGTGATTGCTGATTCAGAAACTCCGTTTGTCTATGAGAAAACAGGGTCGGTCTATTCACATTTCATGATCGATGAATTCCAGGATACCTCAGGATTACAATGGAATAATTTCAGGCCGTTGATCGGGAACTCCCTGTCGGAGAATAACCTGAGCATGGTGGTGGGAGACGTCAAACAGGCGATCTATCGTTGGCGCAGTGGCGATTGGAGATTGCTGGCCGGAAAGTTGGGCGAGAGCTTCCCTGCTTTTGGCCTTCAGGATGAAGTATTGGATAGCAATTGGCGCAGTCATGGCAAGGTCATCCGGTTCAATAACACGGTATTCCGGCTTGCTCCTCAACTTCTTCAGCAGAATATGGATGAAGAGCTTTTAGCTGCAGGCATTGACGAAAACCCTGTTCAATTTACCATTCCTGAAGTATATGCCGACAGTGTTCAGCAGGTGTCCAATCCAAAGGTGTCCATCCTGGGATATGTACGGGTCCGCTTTTTGGAAGACAAGAAGGAAAATAAAATCGCTAACGAAGAATTGATCCTTTCTGAGTTGGTTGAGTCGGTAAAAAAACTGCAGGATAAGGGCGTAAAGGCGATTGAAATGGCTATCCTGGTTCGTCAGAAAAGTGAGGCGCGTCTTGTTGCCGATCTGTTTCTGCAGCAAAAGGGCCTTCCGGAGAATGAGAACTATAATTTTGACATACTTTCAGGTGAATCATTATACATAGCCAATTCGGAAGTCATTGGCCTGATCATCTCAATCCTTACAGGTTTCCTGAATCCGGATGACCGGGTAGTGAAAGCTGAAACAAATTATCTGTATTACAGTAAGATCTATCCGAGGCTTAAGGAAAAGGGAAAAGGGAAAAAGGAAGTCGGTAGACAGGAGACGGGAGACGGGAGACAGGAGACTGGAAAAAATACAGCGGATCAGTATTCTATTGAGTTCGATATGCCTCATTTGAGTGCGAAATATGAATCTGGGAAATCATATGAGCCTGAGATCAGTGAGCAGTTTGAGGATTTTAGTGATCCGGAGAATGAGTTGCTGCAGTATCTTGGAAGTAAAGACTTTGAGGAACTGATTGCTGGAAAGCCAATTCTGGAAATCGTTTACAGCATCTGCGAAAAGTTCAGTCTGTTTAGTCTGGCAGATGAACTGGCCTATCTTCAGGCATTTGTCGATCAGATATCGGTTTTTGAACGAAACCATGCTTCAGAGCTGACCAGCTTTCTGAATTGGTGGACTGACAATGGTGCACGGTTTACTATTCCAGTTTCCGACAGTATAGATGCCATCAACGTGTTGACAATTCACAAGTCGAAAGGACTGGAGTTTACGCATGTGTTTGTGCCATTTTTCGATTGGAACATTCAGCCGCAGTCGTCACCCGAGATGGCTCCTTTGCTTTGGTGTAAGCCCGATATTGCTCCTTTCAATGAGATGGAACTGGTGCCAATAAGATATAAGAATGATGTGGGGCTATCAATATTTTACCGTGAATTCTATGCTGAGAAGTTTAATACCTACGTGGATAACCTGAACCTGATGTATGTGGTTTTCACCCGTGCCAAGGCAGGTTTATGGGTCTGGGCGAATTCTAGTGGTAAGCTCACTTCGGTGGGTGATTTGCTTAAACTGACGGTTGATATGCAATCCAATCTGGGCTCCTGTGGACTGAACGAAGAACAATCCATCCAATTCATAGCAGGATATGATCCTGAAAGGCAATTGCTTGAGGTTGGTGAATTGAGCGTTTCAGATGACGATCATAAAAAAGACGGGCAAATCATGAAAGATGTCCGTTTATCGGAATTTGAGTTTGCTGATTTCAGGAAGTTCCTGAATATCCGCCAGCAGGGTGAAGACTTCTTTTCGCATGAAAACAAAAAGCAAAGTGGAATCAATAAAGGCAAGCTGATTCATGAAATTCTTTCACTGGTTGAAACATCGGGCGATTTGGTTAAAGCCGTCCGACGAATTGAAGTGGAAGGAAAGATTGGTTCAGATGAGAGCGAAAAAATGATATCGGAATTGTCAGATCTATTCAATGATCCTGAAGTAAAATCGTGGTTTGACGGAACATATCGTATAGTCAATGAACGGAATATACTGACCGGTGACAATGGGATTAAGCGTCCTGATCGTATCATGATCGGACCGGATGGGGTAGTGGTGGTTGATTATAAATCAGGAGACGTGGAGTCGGACAAATATAAATATCAGTTGCGAAACTATATTCAGGAACTGAAGAAATGCGGTTATCCCAATGTTTCAGGGTATCTTTGGTACACGAAAACAAATAAAAGGGTGAAGGTGTAGTTCCATGTTTAAAGTTTCAAGTGTGTGACTGGGATGATGGTAACAACCACGATCTTATACAAAACTCTATCCTTTGCTGTCTGCTTCAGCTGACGGATGCAAGGTAAAGATTTTTGACGTTGACAGGTAATTCGTACGCTGTCAGGTCAGAAATAGAAACCTGCAATAGGTTCTTTTGAATGTTGGATTTCAAACCTGACATCGTCCATTGGACTTGTCAGCGTTAATAAATAAATCATGAAAAAACTGATCCTTATCCTGGGTGCTTTATTCACTTTCATCAGTCCATTACTGGCTGATGGCAAGTTGAATCCCTGCCATTATTCAACGGAAGGAAAGGACTTTTGGTTTGGCTTTATGCAAAACCGGTTAACCGGGGCAGATCATTATATTGAGTTTACAGTTTCTTCAAGAAAAGGGGCCCAATTTGCGGTTACTTATGGTCCCGGAGAAACACTGATTGGAAACTATACCGTTGCTGCCAATTCATCAGAAACGGTTCCAATTGATTATAAACTGCTTGAAGCCTCAGGTTCTGAAGTTATTGAAGACAAAGGTATCCACCTTGTTTCAACGGATTCGGTCAATGTATATGCACTGAACTACCGGACACGTTCATCGGATGTAGCGGTGATTTATCCCACAGAATCCCTGGGAAAAGAATATTTTGCCATGTGTTATACTCCCCATTTTCACAATAACAATCAAACGAATAGCGAATTCCTGATTATTGCTTTGGTTGATCATACCAATGTGAATATAACTCCAACAAAAGATACTGATCATGGGGAAAAAGCAAATTATACTTTTACAATCACTCTGAATAAAGGCCAATCATATCAGGTACAATCAATGAATAGTAACATTGCCAGTCAAGGCGATCTCACCGGAAGTTATATTACTTCAGATCAACCAATTGCTTTTTATTCAGGAGTTAAAGCAACTTCTGTTCCTGATACCGGAACATCTGATGATCATCTTTACGAACAAATTCCATCAACAAATACCTGGGGACGGGAATTTTACATTGTTCCGCTTAAACTTAGAACTAAAGATACTTACCGGATTCTGGCGGCAGAAGATGAGACAATTGTTACCGTTGAAGGACTTAACCAAACCAAAACGCTTAATCGGGGAACTTTCTGGGAATTTGATCTTACTGTCAATCAGCCTTGTCGGGTAATCTCCAGCAAAAAGATATTACTGGCACAATTTTGCAGGTCGCAGCAAGTAGATGAGACTAATGGAGTGGGAGACCCTTTTATGATCATTTTAAGCCCCATGTCGCAGAATATTAATGATGTCACCTTTGTTGCCTATGAGACTGCATTAATTCAGAATATCTTTTTCGTAAATATTATCACAAAGACTTCAGAGATTGGTAATATCACTCTTGATGGTTCAGCCATAGGAGCTGGCTTTAAACCTTACGCGAATGGAGCCTATTCCTATGTGCAGTTACCTATTAAGAAGGGTCCTCACCGGTTATTAAATCCTGATCGGAAGAATGGAGGATTCCTGGCTTATGTGTATGGTTTTGGGGATAATAACAATACGGAATCCTATGGATATGGGGTTGGTTTTAACCTGGATATTCAGCTTGAAATTGGCGGCAGTTTTGAATATACGAATGATACTTTGGTGATTTGCAAGGGTACTGAAGTAAAACTTGAGACAGGGGAGTATTTCGTAAATTATCTCTGGAATAACGGTAAAACAACTCCTTCGATTACGGTGTCTGAAAAAGGAATGTATTCAGTAACAGCTACAACAGCTGCAGGTTGCCAAAAATCAGATAGCTTATACGTTAAGGTTAATGCACCCGAAATCAGTCTGGGCAAGGACACTTCGGTTTGCCTGCCCGGTGAATTTGTTATAGAAGCTGCAAAGGGATTTGCTCAATATAAGTGGCAGGACGGATCTTCCGGTCAGACTTTTACGGTTGAAACCTCTGGGGATTATTCAGTAACCGCAACCAATGAATTTGGATGTAAGGCATCGGATACCCTTCATGTAGATGTTTTGATGCCAGCAATCAGTTTTACTCCGGATTATGGTGTGGTAACGATAAACCATCCGGAGATTAATTTTATAAATCATACAGCGGGGGCGATCACTTATAATTGGGATTTTGGTGATGGCACAGGCAGTTCTGAATTAAGCCCCAGACATCAATATTCAAAAACCGGGAAATTTCATGTTGTTTTAAAGGCTTTGAGCGAATTTGGCTGTTCGGATACGATAGGAATTGGAGTAGAAGTAATCCCGATAAAGTTTTTCATACCCAATGCTTTCCGTCCCGATAGTGATATTCCTGAAAACCGTATATTCAGGCCCTTTCTCAATGCAGCTGATCCAAAGAATTATAATTTTGAAGTGTTTAACCGGATTGGTTCATCTATTTTCAAGTCAATAAATCCTGATAAAGGATGGGAAGGTACGGGCGCTGAGCAGGGCATTTACGTCTGGATTGTGCGCTATTTAGACATTCAGGGATATGAACACCTACAGAAAGGGACAGTTATGCTGGTGAGGTGAAGAAAGACAGGAGACAGAAGTCAGGAGTCAGAAGTCAGAAGTCAGAAGACAGGAGACAGGAGACAGAAGTCAGGAGAATAAAGTCAGGAGTCAGGAAATGAGTCATCTGAACAAACATAGATGACTCATTTCCTGACTCCTGACTCCTGTCTCCTGTCTTCTGTCTCCTGACTTCTGTCATTATCGTATATCCCATTCTCCCGGAATTTCATAGAAAGGGAAAATGCTTTTCTTACCAGGAACTTTTAGCAGGTAAGAGATCGAAATCTCCATGGCACCATGCGACTGAAGTCCGACACCACGTAAATTCATGTCATAGGAGATGGCTGTTTTTAGTTGTTTGCCTATGAATCCGGCCATCACAATCAGATCTGAACTTTTCCGTGTGGTTTGCCTGTTCCATAATCCGAGGGACATTCCTTTCCGGTTTGCATAAACTCCGTAAGTGATGTTTTGCTCAATTCCCTGCGACTGAATAATGACATTTGGATTTAGCTTGCAAAACTTTCTCCAGTGCCCTGAGAGGAACCAGGGTAAATTGACTTCGAAGTGCATCGTGTATTTTCTTGGAAGTACATGAGCATAGTCGGCATAGAGTGATTGATCGGGTTCGGCAAGGTGTTCGGCTGAAAGTCCAAAGAAATATTGACTGTTAAAAACCAGTACTCCGGTTCCAAAATCAGGAAACATACGATTATTGTTATCAGGGGGCGTTTCTGCGGAAGTCAGTTGCTGCCCATTCGTGGGATCAATTCCATCGGAAAAGATTAAACGGTTAAAGTTAAGTGAATTGATTTGGGCGCCTGCCGTAATACTTCCATACATGGTCCACTCCCGGTTTATCCTGATTTCTTTGGAATAAATGAATTTAAAGCTGGTCTCAGTATAAGTGCCATTTCCCTGAAGATCGTTAAAAAGTAGTAACCCGACACCACTGCTGATCTTTGGAAGATAAGTGTCAAACGAGGCAAAATAAGTAGTATAAGCCTTATCCATTCCGGGCCATTGATCCCTGTATTGAAATCCCACCCTTGGAACTTTCATCGTCCCGGCAAAGGATGGATTCAGATACACCGGGTTCATAAAGAATTGTGAAAAGTACATATCCTGAGCCTTCAGGACCGATTGTAATCCGGCAATCAGGCTGATTAGCAGAATCGTTCTTTTTAAGACACAGGTTAAAGATGGCATTTTGGCTCTCAGGTGAAGTTGTAATCTCAAATGTATGAAATAAATGCAGATGTGGGTAACTTTCCCAAAGTTTATAATACTTGGATAAACTTTGGGAAAGTTTCTTTGAAAAAAGCTTATTTTTGTACAAAAAATTCAATCATGATACAACGTATTCAAACTTTATTCTTAATTGTTTCAGCTCTTCTGATCGGGATTTTGTTCATATTGCCATTTGCTGAACTTGCAAAAGATGGTGTTATTTACTTATTCAATTGTAAGGGAATAATGCTCGATGGAGTTGTGAAACAAAGTGGCTTTGTTGTAGTCGCATTTATAGCGATTATTCTGGCAGTAAGTGTGTTTATCATTGCAGACTTCAAAAACAGGAAGAGACAAATCAATACTATACTCCTGAATATTGTACTTAAACTGGTTTTATTGGGAATACTTGTTTTTTACTCTTACTTTTCGTTTAGCGGAGCCCAGATCAGCTTAAAAGTCGGAATGGTCTTTCCCTTGCTTGCCATTGTTTTCGATTATCTGGCCATTTCCGGAGTCAGGAAGGATGAAGCTCTGATCCGTTCTATTGACCGGATACGATAAGAATTAGGAAAAAGGAAAGAGAAAGTCGGAGCGTCATCCTGAACTTCCTGCCCGACGCAGCTATCGTGTACCCACAAATCTGTAACTTTGAGCTTTATGACGGTTGACAGGAATTTAACCTCAGTAGAAAGTATCTGACCACCAGTATCAAACCTTATTACCTTATTTATGAAAGCTGAATACATTTATCAAGTTCTATCAAAAGCCGATCAATTCCAAATAAGGTAATAAGGTTTTGGCTTGTAGGCTTGGATTTTTCTACTAAGGTAGCCTTTTAAAATAAGGTTTAAAGAAAAGACCCCGAGTACTCGGGGATATTTGGATACTGGAAGCGAAAAAGATGTGGGTACAAGGTAGCCGACACAGGCGGGGTTTCGGCACCCCCATATCAGGAGGGGATCCTGAAATAAATTCAGGATGACAGGAAATGAGAAATTACCGTCTATTAAGACTGAACACTTTTCAATCTGTTTGAGGATTCCCTGATGATCAGTTCGGTGGGTAAAATGATAGTTTGGTAGGTTCTTTCCTTGTTTTCTATTTTACGGATAATCAATTCAGCTGCTTTTTGTCCCATTTCAAACCCGGGTTGTGCAATGGTTGTTATGGAAGGAGATACCACCCTTGAAAAAGGTTCATTACTGAATCCAACAATACCGATGTCCCTGGGGATTCTGTATCCCTTATCGCGCAAGAACATCATTAAACTAAGGGCTGTGGTATCATTACCGCAAAATATTGCATCCGGGGGTGTGGCCAGGCTCATTAGTTGTTTCGCAGCATTTACACCGTCTTCACTGGTTAGCCTGTTTTCAAGAACAAGAGATTCATCACAGGTAATGCCATTTTGTATTAGTGCTTGCCTGTAACCGTTTTTCCGTTCCCGATAAGTCATCAGGTTCAGAGGTCCTGCAATATGAGCTATTCGCTGATAACCCTGATCGATTAAATGTTGAGTTACTTTGAACCCTCCGGCAAAATCATCCACCACAATCTTATCGGTTTCAATTTCATCCACTACACGATCAAAAAATACCAACGGAATATGCTTTCTGCGGAAGAGTTTTAAATGGTCGAATGTTTCAGTCTGCATGGCAATTGAAATAATCAAACCATCTACACGGTTGGCGAACATTGATTGTACAATGTTGATTTCTTTGTCCGCCTGATCATTTGATTGTGAAATAACCACAGTATATCCGGCCTTGTAAGCAACATCCTCTACACCACTGATGACGGAAGAAAAGAAATGCCTGTTGATCAGGGGTACCACAATTCCAATTGTATTCGATTTTTTATTCCTGAGGTTCGACGCAAGCGTGTTTGGCCGGTAACCCAGGGAATTGGCTAATGCTTTAATTTTCTCCCTGGTTTTGAGGCTGATTCGGGGATTGTCATTCATGGCCCTCGACACAGTTGATGCCGAGATATTTAATTCGTGGGCTATATCATGTATGGTTGGCTCAGTGTTTTTGTCCATTTGATAGCTAAAGGTTATGCAAAGATGGGAATAATTTCTTTTTATATCCCTTCGCCAGTGTCTTGTAAAAAAATCAGAAGAAGCCTGTGAGTTATTTAATCAAGTAACAAATTGAACTAAAGAATATAATCTGAAAACAAGTATTAAGGGTGTTTTCCGAAAAACTTCCTACGAAGTATTGCTTTTCTCCCGAGTACTCGGGATCCTGCCAACAAAGCAGAAACCCTCGACTTTAGGGTATTTTGCTGTTATTGGCACAATTTTTATTTATTCTTGAACAATTTTTTATACCAATAAGCATTTTTATTTTTGATCCAAGCTTCGTTTTTATCATTAACAAGTACTATTAATTGAGACATTTCTATTTTATATCTATGGAAAAGAGAAAGTAATTCTCTCATGCATGTATCAGATACTTTCTTGGATTTAATATTTAATACAATACTATCACTTACACCTTCCCACTTTTCAATACAATTGATTTTATCTAATCTTTCTGAAAAAGTTGTTTCATCAAGTTCTGAATAGAATAGGACGCTTTTACATTCTAATTTTATCATTCAATATGATTATTTATCGGTTCACGGTTCACTAAAATTGTGCCCAACATCTATATAAACTCATGTCGGGATTTAACCGATGAACTTCCTACGAAGTATTGCTTTTCAATTTATTACCCTCCTGTCAATGAAGCTAAAACCCTCGGCTTGAAGATATTTTGCTGTTACAAGCAGTTTGCTATTTTAATTTAGTTATCAATTTTATTGCCTTTTCCAGCACTTCATCTTTTCCCTTCTTAACTCCAAGTATGGTTGACTTTACCTCGATATCAGGGATTATACCAACCCTTTGAGTTTCATTTCCATTTGGATAATAGATGCCAGTTCCGCTTATCCAGGTTCGTATATTTCCCGGTAAATAAATTTTCGATACATCACCATCAGCCCCCGCTGTGGTAGATCCAATTACGGTAGCATTCGGAGCAACGCGTAGTGCCATTGCTGTAAATTCAGCCTGACTTTGAGTTACTTCATTTACTAAAATAATCACTTTCCCTTTGTAATAATCTTCATTTTTCTTTCCAACTTTAATTGGACGAGTCAGAGTGAAAAGTCCTGGTGTTTCATCATTTGCAGATGAAACCTTCAGAAATTCAGTACTGTCGGGCATTAAATATTCTGCCAGATTAAATACTATATATTCTTTGGGATAGCACCTTAAATCTATTATAATTCCTTTCGTTTTTTCAATTTCCTTCCATATTTTTGGTAAATAACTGTTCCTCACTGTTCCTGCGTAAATATATCCAATTTTAGGTTTTACCATTCTAAAACAAGTATCGAGTTGGGAGCGATCGGAATAGACGTCAATAGATTTTGCGGAGTATGTATTTATGGTCTTAGAATAGGGATTACCATCTCTAAAATATTCAATATGAATTACTGTATCGTTAGTTCTTAATAGGTTAGGTGCAATGTTCCGGAGTTGGACTGGGTAATTTGAAGCTGGCGTATATTTTGTCTTTTCCTTTATAATTTCATCAACAAATTTGTTATTGATTTTTGTAATTATATCCCCAATCCGTAAGCCACTCGATTTCCCTAATGAATTATCATAGTAGTTAGTTATTACTGCTTTATTTTCAACGAAAGATATCCATGCTGGAGAATATCTTACACCATAATTATTTCTCAGTGTTTCATCACTTGAAATAACTGCATGAGTATCATGCACTTTAGATACTAATTCTAAAACGGCAAGTTTATATTCGAGTTCGTTCTTTGCCTCTAAAAATTTGGGAATAAACTCTTTTAAAACATCTTTCCAATCTTCTCCAATAAGATTCTTGTATGGATAAAAATATTGTATAATATTCCAATAGCGGTAGAGAGATAATAAACGGAAGCCAGCATCCGGGTATTTCATCTTAGGGTACTCATTTTCATTTTTAAACTCAGGATTACCGACCATTTGCGAAATGCCAACATAGAAGTTCATATTGTTTCTTTTGGCTTTTTTTACTTTCAATAGTAAATCAGTTAGATTTTCAGATAAGCCTGAATGTTCTATCCAATCAAGATCCGGTTTAAATTTTATTTCGCATTTAATGTTATCCTCTTTTTTATCAGGATTTAAAATGCCTAACTTTTCTATCCATTCAAAAAGTATACTATCTCGCTGTTGAATGCTTTTAACATCAATTATCTTATTCAATATACGGAAAAGCTCATAATCCCAGTTGTAGTTACCATCTGCAATAGAAGGATGGTAATACTTCAAAAATCCCCAAATTAAACCGAGAGTATTAAGGTTTTCGAGCTTATTGTTGTCAAGTATAATTCGATCAATTTTAGAACCATTATCATACTCCTTATCCAATTCTGCTGCAAAAACATTGATTGGAATTGGAGTTAAATGACTTATATTAACCCCGTCGATCGAGACAGATAAACTATCGAACCATACTTTCCCATTTCCAATTAGAAGTCCACCAAACTCGAACTTTTTTGTTTTTTTAGGTATTAAATTTAATGTGATTTGATATTTTTTCCAATCCGTAGTACCTTTTACTCCTCCATATTCCATATTATCAAAAGCCACTGAAGGACCAATTCGCATAAAAAGTCCTGCCCAGCCAATGGTAACATTTTCAGTTTTTATGTACCCGGATAAAGTAATTTTATTTCCACTGTAGTTTTCGGGAATTGTACACATCCATACACCAACATCGGGCGAATCTTCATGGTATTCAATTGCTAATGAATGCTTGCCACTCATAGCAACTAATGAGTCGACATAAGTCTTATAATTTACACTGCCAGCGGTTGTCCAATTTACTGGAAGATTACCTGATAGTTTTTCAAAATCCCCATTTATATCCAGGTTCGTTTGATTTGTCTGACTATTTGAGGTTATAGTCATTAATAATATTGAAAGACAAAGAATTATCCTTTTCATATTTAATTTCAAATTGCTTGTAACGTCTATATACACGCAGGGCGGGATTTAACCGATGAACTTCCTACGAAGTATTGCTTTTCTCCCGAGTACTCGGGATCCTGACAACAAAGCTGAAAACCCCGGCTTGAGAGTATTTTGCTGTTAGCAGTATCTTTTATTATTATATTATTTGTACAATTGATTTATCATCAAATTTCAATGCTTTTAGAATCTTAATCGCATTTGTCTTGTTTTTAAGCTTTGCCATATCAAATTCAAATATAAGTCCACTAACAAAAAGTCTTTCGTTACCAGTCATTCCACCAAAACTTAAACACTTGTCAATTTGGCTAATGTCAATCCACTTATCATTAACCAATGTTTGAAAATGTCCCCATTCTGGGTTACCTCGATCTTTACCTTTTACTCTGGTCGGTAGGACATAGTCGTGTTGGCAGTTTTCAAATGGATCTGAAATTGTAATCCAATCATCTTTGTCAACATTGTAAATCATTTTACAGTAGTCGTCAGCTTCATCAACTGTCTCATACCAATTGTCCCAAGCAGAAGAAGAGTCTTGTAAACTGTCATAACCGAAAAGATAAACCCCGTCTGATGATTCATAAATCATTAGCTTCTTTGTTGCGTCAGTCAAGTCTATAAAGGCTACTTTTCTCATTTTCAAATCTTGCTATTTATTGTCAATATTGCTATTTTTAAAGTTACTGCTAACAATTGTACATACACAATACATCCAAATAGTTTTAATATCAATATATTACAAAATGATAAAGTGTAAAGTTGTATATACGCAATAAATCTACACATTCCATTGTTCAATAAACAATAATTTTCTACTTATTTTTCAGTTTTCCATAAAATAATACATAAACGGGAGAGAAAGTAACTCCTTTCATTCAAACCTGTTTGCTCTGGCTGCCATTATGTAGTACTTTTTTAAAAAATTCCCTCCTTCGGCAAATAAATGTACCAGGTATCACTGAAATGAGAATTTTTTCGTACCATCTGCAAGAACTTATGCATAATCAAAACCGGATGGTTTTGTGGTAGAGGAATATTTTCTTTAGAAAGAATGTTTTTTTGGTGGCTGAAATCCGGGAAACATTTGCGTTTGAGAAATTTAATCATCCCTAAAATGATTTTTTCATATTGAAAAATGATTTCTTCAATACGAAAAATGATTTCTTCAATACGAAAAATGATTTTTTCAATACGAAAAATGATTTCTTTAATACGAAAAATGATTTCTTCAATACGAAAAATGATTTCTTCAATACGAAAAATGATTTCTTCAATACGAAAAATGATTTTTTCAATACGAAAAATGATTTTTTCAATACGAAAAATGATTTCTTTAATACGAAAAATGATTTCTTCAATACGAAAAATGATTTCTTCAATACGAAAAATGATTTCTTCAATACGAAAAATGATTTCTTCAATACGAAAAATGATTTCTTTAATACGAAAAATGATTTCTTCATATGAAAAAATGGCCATTACATGAATGATTATTCTATTAATATTCAGATATTCAGCAATATCGCAGATTCGGATGGTTGGGGAATGCTGGATTGTGGGCTGCAAAGAGAAGGTTGCTTTTATATAGCAGTCACATTTCGTTACCGGACAAAAATCCTGTAAAAAATCCTGTAAAAGAGCCACTCGCAAAATAAGGATTACAAAAGTATCAACAGACTAAATTATAAACAATTATTACTCAGTTTCTTTTAACGAGACAGTAGAGATATACCTTCACTAAAATATAATTGCAATCGATTGCGCGTTGACTGAATCCTTTTAACTTTGCTCTGTAATTCAGGCTTTCTCAGTTATCAGAAATTAAGATAATCAAGATGAACACCTGATAAATACATTAAAAAACTTAAATTAAACGATTATGTCAGTCATTTATGAAGAACGTTTTGCATCACATCCGGATGATGTGAAAAAATATGACACCACTCAATTACGTGAGCATTTCCTCATAGAGAAAGTGATGGAAAATGATCAGATTCACCTGGTGTATTCCCATTATGACCGTTATATTACCGGAGGCGCAGTTCCTGTAAATGGTCCGCTGGAACTTAAAGCAATCGATCCGATGAAGGCAACCCACTTTTGCGATCGTCGTGAACTGGGAATCATCAATGTAGGAGCCAAAGGCATGGTGGTTGTTGATGGAACTGAATTTGTACTTGAATTTAAGGAAGCCTTGTATGTTGGGAAAGGTACAAAACAGATTATTTTTAAATCTGAAAGTTCAACTCAGCCTGCAAGGTTTTACCTGAATTCAACTCCTGCCCATAAAGAATTACCTACATGTCACATCACCATGGAAGATGCCAATGTCCTGCAGATGGGTTCACCACAAACTTCAAACGAGCGTCAGATTAATCAGTTGTTGGTTAGTAAAGTGGTGGAGACTTGTCAGCTTCAGATGGGAATGACCGAATTAAAAGAGGGTAGTGTCTGGAACACCATGCCGGTTCATACCCACAGCCGGCGGATGGAAGTTTATTTTTACTTCAAGGTCGCGGAAGGTCAGGCAATTTGTCATTTTATGGGACAACCACAGGAAACAAGGCATTTCTGGATGTTAAACGAACAGGCGGTCATCTCACCGGACTGGTCAATTCATTCGGCTGCCGGAACAAGCAATTATATCTTTATCTGGGGTATGGCAGGCGAAAACATGGATTATACAGATCAGGATATTGTTCAGCCTAATCAGTTAAAATAAAACAACTTAATATCAAGGAATATGAACGATTTATTTGACTTGTCCGGAAAAGTAGCCCTGATTACCGGTGGAACACATGGCATAGGTATGGCCATTGGGAAAGTGCTTGGGCAGGCAGGTGCTAAAATCTGTGTGAACGATTTGAGTGAAGAAAAACTTGAAAGCTGTAAAGCCGAATACAAGTCTGCAGGTATTGATGTTTTTACCGTTGTTTTTAATGTTACCGATGAGGCTGATGTGGATAAAGGAATTTCAATCATTGAAAAAGAAGTTGGCTTGATCGATATTTTGGTAAATAATGCCGGCATCATTAAACGAATCCCAATCCTGGATATGCCTGTTGCCGATTTCAGGCAAGTCATTGATGTTGATCTGGTGGCTCCGCTGATTGTCGCCAAACGTGTTGCTCCTTCCATGATTGCAAGGCGTACTGGAAAAATCATTAACATGTGTTCAATGATGAGCGTTTACGGACGTAGTTCGGTTTCTGCCTATGCTTCAGCCAAAGGAGGATTGAAGCTTCTAACTGCAAATATGTGCTGTGAATGGGCTAAATATAACCTTCAGATAAATGGGATTGGCCCGGGTTATATTGCTACCTCGCAAACAGAGGATATTCGTCTGAATGGTCATCCATTCAATGATCTGGTTATGACACGAACCCCTGCCGGTCGCTGGGGTGAACCTGAAGATGTGGGAAATGCAGCGCTTTTCCTGGCATCAAAAGCAAGTGATTTTGTAAACGGACATGTTCTTTATGTCGACGGTGGTATTCTTGCTAATTTTGGTTACGTTAAAGGAGAAAATGAATTACCACTATGAAAAAACTATTAATATTTTGTGCTGTACTACTGACTGGTATCTTTCCCAAAGTTTATAATAACTGGATAAACTTTGGGAAAGTTTCTCTTGTACTGACTAATCCATTGGCAATTGACCGTCCTGATGAAACAATCGTTTTGAAGCGGGCTGATCTGGAAGCAAAAGCAGGAGTTGTTCCTGATGGTTATGCCCCAGTCCTGAAGTTAAACGGACAAAATGTTCCTTCTCAGGTTGATGATATCAATCATGATGGCAAATGGGACGAGCTGGCTTTTATTGTCAGTTTCAAGGCATCTGAAACGATC
>TBL_comb47_HYPODRAFT_10004637_pt1 | contig 15701 bp, 16 predicted proteins | sample TroBogypolimnion_40_FD_10682 | JGI IMG/M metagenome (IMG submission 10682)
GAGAAGATAGGAATGGGAGAGCCCCCCCCCCAAAGCAAAACATCCAACCATTAATTTATAAAACGTCCGGTTGTAAGCTTTGGGGGCAATCAAAGCACTTCCGGTAAGTAATGCAACTGCGACAATACCATAGAATAATTCAATATAGATGTTCAATATTTCCATATAATATTCCAACAAAGAACATAGGTTTTTGTTTAATCAAGCGTATTTCTCACTAAATTTGCATCATAGCAAAATGTTATGGAATACTTCCTAAAATTAGCGAGTGTATTTTTGGTTGCAGGTATAAAATACTTTTGGGCGACTCCATATTCCTTTGGTTTGAAGCTTGATGCATGGGAGACTTTTCTTTTTATGGAAACTGGCGGGATTTTAGGGTTCCTTTTTTACTATTATTTTTTTGGATTTCTTTTTAAAGAGTTGAAGTTACTATGGCCGGTGGTTTACCGTTTTACGCCTATACTGTTTAAGGTAAGGTTTGAAATATGGTGGAATCTCCAGAAAACCAAGAAAATTACAGCAAGAAAATTTACAAATCGGAATAAGATTATTGTTAAAATGAGAAGACGATATGGGATATGGGGTCTTGTCATATTGTCACCAATTATCCTTTCAATTCCGGTTGGAGCTTTGTTAGGGTTCAAATATTTTAAACATAACCATCACTTTATACCCTATATGCTTCTTTCAATCGTAATCTGGGGCATTATATCTGTATCCCTTTTCAGTTCATTTATGACACATTAGCTGCGAAGTTGCTTAATCAGCTTGACAGCCCTATTGATAAATCCTGCAGAACCACCTTCATCAATTAAACTCTCCAATACAGAGCTAAGTTCTCCCTTCAAGTCAGGTAAGCCTTTTGCAAGATTAAAAAGAACCTGCATGGCATTTACCCTGACTGCAGCCGGTTCAGTGGGTCCAAGCAATTTAAAACATTGGTCAATTACCGTTCCCTGAAATATTTCAGGGATTTGATAACGGCTTAGAATTCTTGTAAAATGTCGTTTCAGGGAGCTATTGGTCGTACTTGAAAGTGCGGAGATAATTTCAGGGATTTTATCAATCATCAATTCGGGATCTTCTTCAGAAGCCGTATCAATGATCCAGCATGATCGCCAGGCTAGCTTTGGGTTGTCTGAAAAAATAAATGAAAAAAGCTGATTAAATAGTATTTTGTCGATAAGGATTGCTCTTTTCCAAAATTCGAGAGTACCAACACCCATTGTCAAGATATTTTTTTTAAGATCCTGCCTGTTAAGTAGATTGTTTGTTCCTTTCTCCAAGGTATTCATAAAAGACTGATTGAGATTTTACCAGGGGTTCCTTTCCATAATCTTTTATAGTATTGTTCATTTCATTATCCAGAATCCTCGCAGCTGAGTTATCTCTCCATTGAAGATTAAAAAAGTCGATCAGTTCCTCTTTGATACCAGGATCATAGATCGGGACGGCTACTTCAACTCTGCGATCAAGATTTCTTGACATAAAATCGGATGACGAAATATAGACTTTCTCATCCCCTCCATTGTAAAAGTAATAGAGCCTTGAGTGTTCAAGGTAACGGTCGATCATACCAATAGCCGGTATATTTACTTTGCCGTCAGCAGAGCAAGGAATTAGAGAAAACATCCCTCTAATGTTCAACCTGACATCAACTCCACTTCTCGCAGCCTCTTCAATTTTACTTATAATCTCTTGATCAACAAGATTATTGCATTTTAAATAGATTCTTGCTTCCACTCCTGCCTTTGCATTAATCATTTCTTGCTTGATCATCGAAACCATCTTGGTGCGCATTGTGAACGGTGAAACCAATAAATGCTGAAACCTTCCGATTTTGTAATTGCGCTCGAAAAAATCAAAAATTCGGGTTATTTCACGTGTAATATTTTGATCTACAGTGCATAATAACTGATCTGAAAAAACCTTGGAGGTGACTTCATTAAAATTTCCGGTTCCAACCAAGGCATATTTGACGTTCTCCTTATTTTCTTTGCGCGAAATAAGACACAATTTGGAATGAACTTTTAACCCTGGAACACCAAGGATGACCTTGACATTTTCTTTATCAAGCATATCACCATATTGTATATTTTCCTGTTCATTAAAACGGGCTCTTAGCTCAAGTACCACCGTGACCTTTTTGCCATTACGTGCAGCATTGATCAAAGCATTGATTACATTTGAGTTACGGGCCATCCTATAGCCAGTCATTTTTATTTCTGTAACTTTGGGGTCTATTGAAACCTCTCGTAACAAATCAATAAAATGGTAAAAAGAGTGGTACGGAAAATGAAAGAGAATATCGCCCTTGCTGATACTGCTCAAATAGGTTTTTCCGTGAAATATCTTTTTGTGTTTGACCGGACTGATCGGTGGATAGTACAGATGTTTTGCACCAACTTTTGGAAATCCCATAAAATCTTTAAAATTATGGATCCTACTACCTCCGATTACAACATCCTCTTTCTTAAAATTGAGTTTATAAAGAAGAAAATTAAGCAAATTGTCAGGAATCTCTTTATCGTGAACAAATCTAACCAATGCACTGTTACCACGTTTCACTATACTTTTGGCAACTATTTTTACATAACTCTCAGCTACATCATCATCCAGATCAAGTTCGGCATCACGTGTCAGTTTAAAAATATAGGAACTGATTTTTTTATAACTAAACATGTAAAACGTGTCGTCCAGTTCGTACCTGATCACGTCTTCAAGAAGAATAATATAGGTTCTGTCATCTTTAGAAGGGATAATAACAAAACGGGGCAGAATATCCGTTGGGACTTCGATCAATGCATACTCTGATTTTTTATTTTTAACCATATCAACTGCAAGATAGATCGCATCATCGCGCAGCAGGGGCATTTTCGTACTCTTCTTGAGTATAATGGGCATTATCCTGGGCCTTACTTCCCTTTTGAAAAACAATGTCACATAGGTGCCCTGTTCAGGAGACAATTGTTTTTCATTAATGATAAATATTTTTTCAACGGCCAATTCCAACAGAATCTGATTGTAGATCTCTTCAAATCGGTTACTATGTTCTTTTACAATCTCTTCAATTTGTGAAAGCACCTCTCTTGGACTTCCCCCTTCTGCAAGAGTCAATTGTCCGATCATTGCCAGGCGACGAAGAATGGCTACGCGCACACGAAAAAACTCATCAAGATTATTGGAGTAGATCCCCAAAAATTTTAATCGTTCGATCAGCGGAACCTCAAGCCTTGTTGCTTCCTGCAGAAGCCGCTCGTTAAAGGATAACCAGCTAATTTCTTTACTTCTTAGTATTGTGTTCATGATGAAAAATCATGGATAAATTTCCTAAAGATAAATAATCATATCAAAAGAATTGCTTTCCAATGGCTTTAATTATTTTATTAATTTTCTATAGTGCTATACGTGAGGTATATCTTAACTTTTGGAAATAGGTCAAGTTCGCAAAAAATGTGGATTTTAATCAATCTGTGATTTTTACATTACTTTACTTGCGGTTGTAGTGTGAACATAGATTACATCCTGAACTTATTTAGTTTACAATATCGGCAACTTTAAATTTGTTTATTAGGATTGACATGACCAAATAATTATCTTTGGGGGCATAAATCATCAATCTCCGTTTTATTATTACTTACAAATTTATTTACTTAAAAAAATCAAATTATGAAGAGAAACATTTTTTTAACGATTTCATTAGCCCTAATGTTATTGGTTGCGCTTCCTTCTGTTGCACAGAAAGAAAACAAACTATCAAAAAAGGAAATCGCGAATGGTTGGGTGTTGATGTTTAACGGTAAGAACTTCGACGGGTGGAGAAAATGCAACGGCACTGCCATGCCGTCCAACTGGGCCATTAACGAAGAATCGATGAATGTATTTACTGGTGAAGGGAAAAAGCCAGGACAAGGTTCCGATGGTGATATCGTTTACACTGTGAAAAAATTCAAAAATTTTGAACTTTCAATCGATTGGAAGGCTGGAAAGGCTGCAAACTCCGGGGTTTTCTATTGCGTAAGAGAAGTGCCTGGCAAACCAATTTATTATGCAGCACCTGAAGTTCAAGTTCTTGACAACGTCGATGCAAGTGACAATAAAATTGATAGCCATCTTGCAGGTTCATTATATGATATGATTGCTGCTGATCCCAAAACTGTAAAACCTACAGGTTCGTGGAATACAATGGTCATTAAATTAAAGGATGGCAAGGCTACTCATACAATGAATGGCAAATTGGTTGTTTCATATACATTGTGGACTCCAGAATGGGATGCAATGGTTGCAAAAAGCAAATTCAAAACTTTCCCTGGCTTTATAGAAGGAATCGCCAAAGAAGGGTATATTGGACTTCAGGATCATGGATACTCAGTATGGTTTCGCAACATTAAGATCCGTGAATTATAATTTCTGAGAGAATATTAATGATTCAATTTTTTTTAACCGGAATTGTATCCTAGGATTTACCAATCTCAAAGGTTACAGTCCCGGTTTTTTCAATAAAACTCTTTAATGATGTCATTTAATCTGAATAAATTCTTGTAAAGACATTATACTTTTGGTTTCAAAATTATTACGACCCAGAGGCGACAAATTCCATCTAATTGCTAATCAATTAACTTAATATTATTTCAATGAAATTCTGGTTGTACCTAAGGAAGCCTTTTTAATTATAATTTAAAATCAAAAAAAAATCAAAAATGATTATCTTATTACAAATAAATCTTAACTTTATTAAACAATTAGATTGCCAGTTTAAAAAGTCCAAAATATGAAATTGATACAAACCAAATCAAATAGGAGGTGAATCATGACAAAGAAAGTTTTTAGATTTAGCATCACGCTTGATGACAATGAATTTATTGAGGTTGAGAACCATCTGTTTACAACTCATGAAATATTGAAGCGCGAGGATCACAATGTCGTTGTTCTGGGTGAGAATGCTCTCCATACTTTAAAGGACTTTAAAGGGAAACTGACAATGAAAGCTGTGCAAGAGTGGCTGCTTCTTTCACACGCGATTGATCAAAGTTGTAGTTACCGGATCAACAGGGATGATCACAAAATTTTAGAAGAGATTATTGCAGGACGCACACACTCTGTCTCGTGGTATGTTGAAAATTGCCAGAAACATTAATGCCAGTTAAATGAGCAATTGTTGCATAATCGTAGCGGGAGGAACAGGATTAAGGATGGGTGCAACCCTGCCAAAACAGTTCCTCCTGTTAGGAGGAGTTCCGGTGCTGATGCAAACGATCCGTAAATTCCATAATTTTGACTCATTACTTAATATTGTTTTGGTCCTTCCAAAAGATGAATTAGAGTGTTGGTATGAACTTTGTAAATTTCATAACTTTGAAATTCCTCATAAATTAATTGCCGGTGGATCAACACGTTTCCAATCAGTTAAAAATGGACTTTCATTGGCAGGTGGAGCCTCTTTAATCGCGGTTCACGATGGTGTCCGACCTCTGGTCAGTGACGAGACAATATATAGATGTTTTAACTGTGCTACTGAGAATGGAACTGCAATCCCAGTTTTACCTGTCACTGAATCGGTACGCGAAGGAAATTTTAATGAATCTGTTCCAGTTGACAGATCACGATATTTTTTGGTTCAAACACCTCAGGTTTTTCATGCCTCAATTATTCAGGAAGCATATCGTCAGAACTTTTTACCCGATTTTACTGATGACGCCTCAGTTGTCGAATATTCCGGCATAAATGTTAATCTGGTGATGGGAAACAGGGAAAACATTAAGATTACGTTTCCTGAAGACATGCATATTGCGGAGTTGTTTATAAATGCAGAACTACAGAAATCGCATCAATTCGGCACCCTATAATGCTGATTTTCAATTCATGGTCATTTCAGTCCATTTTTAATGCCCTCATTTTCAGTTTATTAAATTTCGTAAAAAAGTTAAATATTTTTACGCCAAATGTGTTTTATTTATTTATATTCGCTACTTAAAATAGTTGATATTTTAATAGAGTTACTAATCGTTTATAATAAGAATTGATATTAATAACAATTTGAAATATTAGTTACATTTGTAATGTTATTCTTTGATAAGTGATATTATTTACCTTTACCATTTTTCACATGAACCAATTTATTAAATTCTGGATTTTGCCTTTCGTTTTAGTAATATTCTCCTGTTTAAATTCTGTTGGTCAAGCCACTTTAGCGACAGGTCAGGAGGTGAGATATAATCCAATCTCAACTGCAGTTCCATTCCTAACCATAACACCTGATTCAAGACATGGTGCCATGGGGGATGTTGGGGTAGCCACTTCTCCTGATGCCAATTCCCAATATCTTAATGCCGCAAAATATGTTTTTGCTTCGGAAAAGCAGGGTTTTTCTGTGTCATATACACCTTGGTTGCGACAACTCGTTTCAGACATTAATTTAGCCTATCTCGCAGGTTATTCCCGATTAAATAACAATCAGGCCATTGGCTATTCCTTGCGATATTTTTCCATGGGTGATATCACTTTGACAAATATGGACGAATCGGTTATTGGTACAGTAAGTCCAAGTGAATTTGCGCTCGATTTCAGTTATTCCATGAAGCTAAGCAATAATCTTTCAGGTGGTGTGACCTTGCGTTTTATTCGTTCAAATCTATCGGGTGGTATCGGTGCTGAAGTTTACGATGTTGGTAATGCTTTTGCAACTGATGTATCGTTCTACTATACGAAAAACTGGGGTGGGATAGGATCTGTCAGATCAATATCAGCAGGTGCAAATTTATCCAATATAGGTTCAAAAATATCCTATGACCAGGGTGCAAATAAAGAATTTTTACCAGCAAATATGAAAATAGGGACTACTTATTATCATGAATTTGATGACTATAACTCTCTCTCCATATCATTGGATATTAATAAATTGCTTATTCCAACACCAGCAAATACAGTAACTTATGCCGACAATGGCGATATTATAGTCCTTCCTGACAACACTACAAATCAAACTGTTATTGGCGCATTATTCAGTTCATTTACCGATGCCCCAGGAAAATTCAAGGAAGAATTACAGGAATTTAATATATCAACTGGTGCTGAATACTGGTACAATAAACAATTTGCAGTACGGGCTGGATATTTCAATGAGTCGCAGAATAAAGGGAATCGTAAATTCTTCACAGCTGGGATAGGTGTAAAAATGAATATTGCCGCCATAGATTTTTCGTACGTTATTCCCTTACACCAAAATAATCCACTTGCAAATACAATAAGGTTTACATTGTTATTTGATATGAAAACATTTAGCAGCCTTAAAAAGAAAAATTAACAAGAGGCCGCGTTCGGAACGGGATTTTATATGATTGGTTTTCCTGTCTATAATTAATTGATTTTAAGCAGTTTCTGTGTCTCCTCCACTGAACTTAGAATGCTGCCATTAACAGATTAATATCAGTTACCGGAATATTTAGCACATCACCGATATCTTTGTTGGTGAGTACACCATTAAAAACATAAATTCCTTCACAAAATCCTGGATTGGTTTTGACGTACTGATTAATTCCTCCCGATTGGCCGATTTCGAGCAACATTGGTGTCAGGATATTACTTACAGCAATTGAAGTGGTCCGTGCGACCAGCGAAGTAATATTAGGGACACAATAATGTATTACACCATGTTCAATAAAGGTTGGTTTATTATGATTTGTTATCCTCGAAGTCTCAATACAACCTCCCTGAATAATGTTTAAATCGATAATGATTGAATTTTCTTTCATCCCTTCAACCATATCTTCAGGTACAATCATTTTGGGTACTTCATTCATCGATAATGCACCAATTACAACCTCAGCAGTCCTCATTGCTTTTCTCAAAGCTTTTGGATGAAAAACTGAAGTAAAAACCCTTTGACCTAACCGTGACTGAAATTCCATTAGTTTTGAAATAGAATCATCAAATACCTTTACAATGGCACCTAATGCCAATGCTGTTCGGGCAGCATATTCAGCAGCTGTACCCGAGCCGAGAATAACAACTTCTGTAGGTGAAATTCCAGTGACCGAACCTAAGATTACACCTTTGCCATTTCTTGTAGTGCTTAGGTATTCGCTGGCTACAATTATGGCACAATTGCCCATTATTTCACTGAAAATCCGTTCAACAGGAAATATCCCATTTTCATCTTTTAAATATTCAAAACCTACAGCTGTGACTTTTTTTCGCATCAGCCGCCGCACAGAATCCTGAGTCTGTAATGTAATATAAAGCGGTGAAAGTAACAATTGATTTCCTTTCATCAATTCACTCTCCTCCTGGGTAAAGGGCGCCATCTTTAATATAAGATCACATTGGAAAATTTCTCCAGCTGATTTACAAATTACAGCACCTGAATCTGAATAAGCCCTGTCTGAGTAATTGGCCTCCTTGCCTGCTCCAGATTCAATAAATACATCATGACCGTTATTCACCAATAATTCAACTGATTGGGGTGTTAAGGGTACACTATATTCTATTGATTGGGAATTATCAGGAATACCAATGTTTAGCTTGATATTTCGCGGACATCTCTTGTAAAGTTCCTCACGTGGCAGAAGCTGGTCATTGGCTAAAGTTGATAATTTGCTTCCTTTCCTTTGATTCATGATTTAAATATTTTAGATTACTTGCTGCATTTATTAATGATTTTCTGCCACTATTGTGATTCGATAATCCTTCTTCCATTATCAAATTCCCTAATTAAAACTTTGACTGTTATGGCCGGTAAAAGCGATTCAATTAATTCCGGCCATTCAATAAAACAGTAATCACCGCTAAAAAAGTAGTCTTCATATCCAAAATCATATGCTTCACTCAGCGTTTTAATCCTATAAAAGTCAAAATGGAAAATCGTACTGTCATTCTCTGTTTTATACTCGTTGATCAGGGCAAAAGTTGGAGATGTTACATTGTCCAAAACTTGCATCTCCTCGCAAAGTGCTTTGATAAAAGTAGTTTTACCTGCACCCATTTCACCATAGAATGCGAATAACCGGTCAGCAGGAAAGGCTTGTATAAACCTTGCTGCTATGTGATTAATTTCTGATAATGATTTTATCTCTGCTTTAAACATCTTGATGTTCTTGTTTATTACACAATTTTAATAAAAATCCAGCTTAAATAAAAGGGATGATTATAAATTTTCATTTAATCCAATAGTACCCGGTTCTCAATAGATTTTGAAAATGCCAAAAATCAGGTTTACTACATAAATTTTTGTCGTATTTTTGGACAATAAATTCACAAACTTTAATTGAAGTACACATGAATATTCCATCAAATTTGAAATACACGAAAGATCATGAATGGATCCGTGTTGATGAAGAATTTGCAGTTGTTGGCATTACCGATTTTGCACAAGGCGAATTGGGCGATATCGTTTATCTTGAGATCGAAACGATCGGAGAAACTTTAAATAAGGAAGATATTTTCGGGACCATCGAAGCCGTTAAAACTGTCTCTGATCTGTTTATGCCTGTTTCAGGAGAGATCCTTGAAATGAACGAGGCATTGGGCAATGCTGCCGAATTGGTCAATAAAGACCCTTATGGTGAAGGATGGTTGATAAAAATCAAAATCTCAGAAACTGCCGAATTGAATGAGCTCCTTAGTGCCGAAGAATATGCAAAATTGGTTGTTGTTTAAACTGTGATGCGTCACTCTGATTATGGAATCAAACAAAAGTACCGGATTTAAAAATGTTGATGATTACATTGCTTTACAACCAGAGCAAATCAGGCTAACGCTGGAAATACTAAGGCAAACAATAAAAAAGGCCGCACCTGAAGCCGAAGAGGTGATTAGTTATCAAATGCCTGGTTACAAGTTTTATGGAGTTCTTGTTTGGTTTGCCGCATTTAAAAGCCATATTGGGTTTTATTGTATCCCATCAGTTTTGCAGAAATTTAAAGATCAGCTTTCGGCCTATAAACTTACAAAGTCTGCTATCCGATTTCCATTTGGTACACCCGTTCCTGAAAAATTGATTACTGCTATTGTTCGGGAAGCCATAACTGAAAGCCATAATAGAAAAACCGCGAAAGAGGCCTTAAAATGCAAAAGCACGATTAAATAAATCTCCAATTGGTTTTTTAACCATCTAAAATATAAAAAGGGTGATCCTTTCGATTTTAACAAAAGAATTTTCCTCAGGAATTGTTTTTCATAAATTTTTTTTGTAAATTGCAGTATAAATATTCGATGTGTTTTATTACCGATGTACTGTGGAGTGAAGGTGAGAAAGCAAGGCGAAAAAACATTGGAGACCATTTTGGGATTCCTTGTTTTTCCGCCTTTTTTTGTCATATAAATTTTCAACAAAAAGAAAATTTTGGATTGGATCATTTCGTTTTTGTAAGTTCCTAATCAATCTACCAATGGAGCTTCATGTAACCAGATATGGTTATTTGGCGCACTGGCACTTTTCCCAAATGGCCCGACAGATATTTTTGACCTGCCTGGTCGGTCTTTTATTTAATTTTGCCTTGGGTCAGACAATAATTGTGGGATGGAATTTCGAGGATCGAAATGCCATTGCTGATGAAGGGATTACCGGGAATTTGAGCCACGAAATAACTTCCAATTCTTCATCTACAGTCAATTATGTTACAGGAAGTGGTGGTGCAGGCACATATTCAACAAATAATATTAATTGGGATAACGGCCAGAACCTTAAATATTGGCAAATCAGCTTTTCGTCACAAGGTTATAAAAATCTCACTATTTCATCAAAACAATACTCATCCAACACTGGACCGCGCGATTTCAAAATCAATTACAGTCTCGATGGATCAACATGGTATGATACTGGAGCAATAATAAACATAGCTGCAAATTTTACAAAAGGAGTCCTTAGTGATTTTAATTTGTCAACTGAATGTTACAATCAACCCCTGGTTTACATCCGTTGGACAATGAACTCCAATATTGCAGTAAACGGATCTTCGGTGGGTTCGACTGGATCCAACAGAATTGATGATATTTTGATAAAGGGTTGCACTATACCCGAACTTACTTCGTCGCTTACCAAATCAATTTGTAGTGGAACTGCGGTCAATTATCTTCCTGCAGGTCCTGGAACGATCTACCAGTGGAGCCGATCATCAGTTGATGGAATTTTAGAATTGGCAAATTCAGGTATTGGAGAGATCGCAGAAATCCTTACAAATACTACCAAACTCCCTGTTGAAGTGAGTTACATTTTCGATATCGACCCTGATGGATGTTCAAACAGGCAGACTGTTGAAGTGACCGTTAATCCTACTCCTGATTTGTTGGTTGAACCTAATGCTTTAATCACTTGTCCGGCGGTAGTAAATCAATCCATTTCTTTTTCGAATCCTAATCAGTTAGCCGGAACTACTTTTCTTTGGGAATGGACAGGTCTCAACAACGATCGAATATCCATATCACCTTCAAACGGAACAGCATCGCCGATCAATATTTCGATTTCTAATGTCATACCATCATCTATTATTACAACTTCTGTACAAATATCGGCAACTTCACCCGGTGGATGCTCAACAAATCGGTTGGTCACGATTTCCTCAGGCGATGATGTCCCGCCAACTTTTAAAGAAAACATAAATAACCACTCTTTTTGCGTACAGGATATCCTTGAAGCTACTTGCAATGGTACAGACGATATTTCGGAGCCTCGTCCGGACTATTTTACACTTAACCCCAAAGATACTTCACTTGATCCTGACCCGGCCAACTTTATTGATAATTGCACTCCTTCAAATCAACTGACACTTTATTGGAGGATAGATTTTGATCAAAATCCTGTTTCAATTACAGGAACCGGCCAGCCCTCTGCAACCAGTTTACCAATCGTATTTCCGGGTAATTCGGAAAATATTGTGAACCATCATATAACATATTGGTTAGTAGATAAATACGGGAATATGACACCTCCAGGAATGAGACCTGTTGTTAGTATTGCAATCCATCCCAGACCACCAATTGTTCAGAATTTCTAGCTAAAATAAATTAAGTCAATATTTTAATGAATACGTTTTGATGTAAATAACCCTTTAAAAAATTTCGTTATGAAAAAACAATTATTTTTACTCATCATGGCTTTAATTGCTTCAATGGATTTCACGTATGGGCAATCCTGTTCAGCAGGTCCGTTGCGTCCAAGTGCAACAGTTCCATATAGCTATGCAGTTACAATATCAGCAATTAATGGTTATACCGACACCGGGAATTTCACGTGGTATGTGACCATTAATCCAAATCTAATCACAGGAGCTGAAATCCCTTCCACTGGCGACGTAATTACAGTGGGTGCAGGTTTAACCTATGGAAAATCAAATCTTGCAGCCGGGCAAAAAAATATTGTCATCAGTTGGTCGCCAGAAGCCGTTGCACTGGCAGCAACCAATCCCTATTACCTAGTTGTTAAATACGGCCAGAGCAATGGCACTTGTAGTGCATCAAATATTAAAGTATGGAAGATCAGTCCGATAAATAGTTTTCTTTTGGCTATCGAGGCTGTTGACAACACAGGAGCAAGTTCAACAGGGGTCTATTGTGCTGCAGATATAACAGACATTGTGATCAACCCGACCAACGATAAAGCGACCTATAATTACGGTGAAAACACATTTTATGCAAAAGTTACTGCATCCAATATTGTAGGGGAATGGACCCCTTCAATAAAAATTCCAACATTAAATGCGGGACAAACGATAAAAGAGTTGGGATGGTCAGCAACTGTTTCAGGAGTATATACCGCATTTACAGGTGCAGCAAACAGTACCGGTGGAGAATTTACATCACCTAATAATGCAAATGCTGCAGCCGATGGATCACTTCCAATTTATATCAAATTGGTCATATCCAATGGAACCTGGAATGGGTCAACCGATCAGGACATAAATATTGGAATGGATGGTGTTTATGGTAGCGGGTCACTTAAAGATGTGAAAAGCAGTACCGATTGCAGTGAAGAATCAAATTTCGGTAAGGTAGTGACCCAGACGATCAAGGCCAGACCTGATATTCTTACCAATACACCTTCCGGGTCACCACTTGCAGTTCCAACAGCCCCAGCTACAAACTTTCTAGTTCCATAAACTTCTGGACTGACATTAATATTGAGCTTTTTCTAAGGCAAATTCGGGTGGAAAATGTCTCCTGGTCAAAACTGTAAACACTTAGGATTGGCAGTATTGGCAATCTTGTTCGCAGCAAGCTTTGCTTCTGCGCAGGTAACAAACACTGTCACTTGTGGTGAAATTGGGAAGTTACGTGTAATTGACAAACCTGGTAACAGTTACATTTGGAGAATATTTACCGATAAAAGCCTTTCGAAAGAAGTTTCAAATTCAGAGGTTGAATTTTTACAAGGAAATTCAGGCCCAGAAGTCTCTGTTCGGTGGTTGAAAGAAGGTATTTATTACTTCATTGTACAATCCATTGGAATATCGGGTTGTACAAATCAAAAAGTAGGAAAGATGGAGGTATTTCCACCAACATTTTTTGCAGATGCTGGAAGTGATACCATTATCGGGGCATGCCAAAGTATTAGTCTGGATGGGTCCGGTTCAAAAGGAAGAATTATAAAATACGAGTGGTCATCCCTTGATCCAGGAGGTGAGATATCAAACACAGGAAATAAATCTGTATTATTTTCAATTTCCTCCAATTTTAATGGAGAATTACCGGCAAAATTCAGGATCACCCTTAAAGTAACAGATCAATCAGGTAATACCGATATGGACACAATCATGATTATTATCGACATAAAACCAATTGCGAGGATGGTCTGTTCTGATTTAATCGATAAAAATGGTTATAAGATTGCAGATGGTAGCACTTCGACAGGAACATTAATTTCGTATAACTGGAAAGCCGGAAATGGAATCATAAATGGCGATATGAAAAGTCCTGTTGTAAAAGTTTCCGTTCCCGGAAATTATACATTGACCGTAAAGGATAAATATGGATGTGAGTCAACTACTACCCAAAAATTAACTGATTTTCAACATTTAATAAAGGCAAATCCTGATTATGGAAGGTGTTCCTGGGCTGAGGGGCTGACAATTCCGGTAATATCCAACGATTATTGTCAGAATGGTCATCTTTTACCGGAATCTGTTGTAATTACAGAAAAACCATTACATGGATCAGTAGCCGTATTTCCGGATGGTACAGTGAAATACACTCCTCAATTGAAAATTTCAGGACGTGATCAATTTCGTTATAAGGTTTTTGATAATGAAAATTTATCTGATTCAGCACAGGTAACAATTGATGTATATGATTCCCCGGTATTGATTCCTCAAGGTTTTTCCCCGAATGGTGATGGATTGAACGATTTACTGGTCTTCAAAGGTTTGGAGAATTACCCTAATTCTGAATTGATAATTTTCACAAAAGATGGACAAACTTGTTTTAAAAGTGAAGATTATCAAAATGACTGGAATGGTAAATATTTTATTCACGGATTGGAGCAAGATTTCAATGTTCAACAGGGAGTTTACTATTATTCGCTTAAACTGGGAGGAACAACACGCAAAATTAAAGGGTTCGTTTATATTGCCTATTGAAAATCAAAATTTTTGGGTAAGGGTGCCATCTGTATAATTACATTTGAATTATTCATTATATTTGATGATTAAATATTTTCTTTTGAAGAGGTTAGTCACAATAAAGTTTTTAAGGACACTTGTCACTGTTCTATACTTTTTTATCGGGTTGTCTTTACCTTTATTTTCACAGCAGGATCCGGTTTATACCCAGTATATGAATAATCTGCTCACTATTCAGCCGGCATACGCAGGCAATAATGGTGCACTAAACATTACCGGCATTTCAAGGGCCCAGTGGATAGGGTTTGACGGAGCTCCAAACACAAACACATTAACGATTAATGGGGCGCTAAAGAGATATAATGTAGGATTGGGTCTTTCTATTGTAAACGATAAGTGGGGTCCGGTACGTCAAAATGGTGTTTATGTCGATTATGCTTACAGGGTAAATATAACTCAGGATCAGTTTCTCTCTTTCGGATTTAAAGTCGGATTCAATATTTATCAGGCTTATCTTACTGATTTATTGATAAATGATCCAAACGATCCGGTTTTTGCATATGATGTCAATTTTAAGTTCCTGCCTAATCTGGGTGTAGGTATCATGTGGCATGGTGAACGGTTCTTTCTTGGTGCGTCTTCACCTAAAATTTTAAGAAACCGAATTCAAAGTCAAAATTCAGAAAATGTTTATCGCGAAGTTCTCCATTTTTATGGGATGGCTGGTTATGTGGCCTTTCTAAGCGACATCCTTAAGTTTAAACCAACACTTCTATACAGGTGGGCTGAACGTACCCCCAGTTTTATTGACTTTTCCGGGAGTTTTTTACTTTACGACAGGGTATGGATTGGAGCAACTTATCGATTGAAAAATTCATATGGACTTATCTTTCAGTTTAATGTAAACAATCAACTTAAATTTGGGTATTCGTATGATGAAACTACATTTCATCCAACTCAGGTAAATGCAGGAACTCATGAGTTTATGATCAGCTATGATTTCGTTTATGGCCGCAGGGGACGACAAGTGACACCAAGGTATTTTTGATTTTATAACCCCAATTTGAACCAGATCAGGTATTGTTTATTACAAATGAACTTTTTTCACACTTTGTTGTTTCCATTCTATTTTCCAATTAATTGACTGCA
>TBL_comb47_HYPODRAFT_10004640_pt1 | contig 15699 bp, 17 predicted proteins | sample TroBogypolimnion_40_FD_10682 | JGI IMG/M metagenome (IMG submission 10682)
TATATAATTATTCTTATATAATTTATTTTTAAAATAATTGTTAGTTTGTTTTATAAATTTCAGTCTGTTTAATAAATTATTATCTAAATTTTTAATAAGAATGTCTTTAGCAATGTTTGCCGCTCCATTTGATGATAATATGGATACATTTTCAAATAATTCAGATAATAATATTATTAATAAAAAACGTCAAGCACATAATAAAACACAAAAAAAATATCCAAAGGAAAATTTTGACACAAATAAAGTAAATTCCGTGTTAGAAAAAATTCATAATAGCGCTGATGATGATAGTGATGATAATTATAATTTTCCACCTAAACCAAAATCATCCGGAGTTGATAAAACATTTGAACAAATGATGAATATGACTTCTAGCAATGATGCTACATTAAATACATTAGGTAAATCACCTCAACCCAATTATCAAAATGGCAATAATTTAGATTTAAATGATTATAATAATTATGGAAATAATAAATCAAATGAAGATTATTATAAAAGTGTATTACCTGGTTATGTTCCTATAAAAAATACAAATTATAATATTTCTCCAAATATTCAAAATCAAGATGTTTTATTACAAAAATTAAATTATATGATAACATTACTAGAAGATCAACAAGATGAGAGAACAAATAATGTAACCGAAGAAGTCGTTTTATATTCTTTTTTAGGAATTTTTATTATTTTCATCGCCGATTCTTTTGTAAGAGTTGGAAAATATATTCGTTAATTTAAAATTAATACTTTTTCAGATTTAAAAGTATGATACGCAAAATTATAAAAAAAATAAGCTGTTGGACTTATTATTAATGGTTTTGTTTTTTGTACAATATTATTTATTATTATATTATTATGTGAAATATTCTCAATAGCTGCAAATCCAAAATTATTTTCAGCAGCTATTTTCCAAAATAAAATTTTAAAACCTTGAATAAAAATACTATCATCCGTATCAGATATCGACGCAAAACACGTTAATACTTCCATATTTTTCTCAATCTTTATACAAGACTTTTTAAAAAAATATGAACTAATTATATTATCATCAACTATTATAACATATATAAATATATTTTTCGTTTTTATAAGTTCTATTATATTAGATATTTCAGTATTTATTTTAATATCAAATCTAGAATTTGTTTTTTTTATAAAATCTATTAAAAAATGTAAATTTTGAGGATTTATTTCAATTAATTTATAATCTGCAGTTAAATTTACAGGTTTTACCCATTTAGTAACTTCAAATCCATAAGTGGAATACACACATAATGGAACTATACCAGTTAATTCACCTTCTCTCTTAAAAAGAGATACTACTATATCTTTATTTGTATGTCTTTGATTATAATGATGAGTTTGTATTAGCTGTGGTGCAATACCCTTTTTTCTATATAATTTATCAACACATAAATAATCTACATAATATGCTTTAAATTCTAATAATTTTTTGGAATTATAAATACTAATATGAATTGGTCTAGATGTCATTACTCCTATAATTTTATAATCCACTATAGTATTTTTATTTTTAACATCATTTATATTATTTTCTTCATTAAAAAAAGAAATAAATGATATATCATTATGACTATTAAAATAAGGAATTACATTATTTAATTGAGGAGAGAAAATATTATCTTTATTCTGAAGATAATTTAATTTTATAAAATTGACAAATTTTTGATTTTGTAATGAAGTGAGTTTATCAAATACAATTGTTTCTATATTTTTTAAATTACAATACTTATTTATTTTAGGTAATAATGTATCTATAATACCCGGCGGATTCAACATATACCCTATATCATATATATGAAATACCGGTTGAATTACCCAAAATCCATATTTTATTTTTATATAAGAATAAATTATTAATATTATAAGTATTCCAAAAAATAATATATATGATAAATATTCTAACATATTTATATATATTATAAAATTATTACTAATATATAACTGCAAATTATTATTTATAATATTCAAAATAATAAATATTATTTCATAATAAATTTATTCTTACTTTTATTATGAAATAAAAATCCAAGTTATAAAAAATTTATCTAGATGCTCTCTGGTTTTTTCCATATTGTAATCATATGCTTTATATACATCTTTCACATGAAAAAACCTACCAAAAAAACCAAAAAACATAATGAGTAAGAGAGAAACAATCAAACGAATATTAATGCTCTTTGATAATATTTTACCAAAAAAGATATAACTAACTAAGTTTGAAAAAGAAGTGTAAATAAAAGTATGAAAAATAATAGAAATAATGATAACCATAAATATGGTAGGTTTAAATAACCCAGAAAAGGGCAATTTAGGATTTGTAGTTTCTAAATATAATTTAGTAAACATTATTTTACTATATATATTATCAATATATTTTATACATTTTTTTACACTTTTTCTTATGTAAAACACACATTATACTTAGAAAGTATTTTTTGAAAATACTTAATTATTATATAAATAACCATAATTATAATTATATTATAAATATTATAACTATATATATGTCTGCAATTAATAAACTATCACCAACTATAACTGATCAAAATATATATGCAAATTGTTGGGAATATGCTACTGCTCGTTTGATTTTAAAATTTATTAAAAATATATTTCCAGAATTAAATATTCAAAAAAAAACAAATTGTAATGATTTATATAATTTAAATGCTTTTTTTTTAAATAAAAATAGAATATCTCCTCATTTTTGCGGAGATAATATAGAATATATAAATCTGGTTTTATATATTTTTATAGTTATTTATTTAGATGAAATAATGAATCCTAAAGTTAGTATTTATAAATATGATCCATTAAATAAAGATCCTAAACATCCATCATGTATAAGAGGTGCTAGTACTAAAAATATTTATTATACTATTCATAAATTCTTTCATCAAATATCACATAAAAAAATAGATTTTAATTTAGTTCAAAATACACATTTATTTACTAATGAACAATTACAATTATTACGTAACTTCTTTAATAATAACACTTTAATTAATAGTTGTAATAAAAAAAATTATTCTATTAATGATTTCAATAATTCAAAAAAATATGAAATGGTTCTTAATAAAAAATTAATTCCTAAAATTAAAAGTATTCTTGATAAAAATTTATATGTATATTATGATATATCTAGTTTTAATCAACTTGTTAAAGGACAAAGCGCATATGGTCATTCTCTTATAATTATTCATTATTTTGTTGATGATAATAATAATACTGTTTTTGTAATTAAAAATTCTTGGGGTAAATTATTAAATATAATTCCAATATTAGAAGAAGATTTATTAAAAATAAAACATCATCGAGTTATATTTATTGATTTCACAAAAAATGATCATGTTATATCAAAATTAAATATATCACAATTATTACAAGGAAATATTGCTCCTCCAATTGCTCCTCCAATTGCTCCTCCAATTGCTCATCCAATTGCTCATCCAATTGCTCCTCCAATTGCTCATCCAATTGCTCCTCCAATAGTTCCTCCAGTTGCTCCTCCAATTGCTCATCCAGTTGCTCCTCTAATAGATACTATTAATTTAAATGGAAGAAAAAAATGTCCTACTGGATATACTAGACATAAAACAGATAGAACTAAATGTGTAAGTAAAAGAAATCATAAAGTTGCTTCTCCAATTGCTCCTCGAATAATTCATCCAATTTCTCCTCCAATTGCTCCTCGAATAGTTCCTCCAATTGCTCCTCCAGTTGCTCCTCTAATAAATACTATTAATTTAAATGGAAGAAAAAAATGTCCTACTGGATATACTAGACATAAAACAGATAGAACTAAATGTGTAAGTAAAAGAAATAGATAATTTCTTTAAATAGTTTATTATATTATTTATCCAATCTTATATAAGTATTTCAATATATATTATTATTAATATATATGAGTAGTGTAAATGTAAATATAGAAGATATAAAAACTTTAACAATTACTAATCAAGGAATATATGGTAATTGTTGGGCATACTCATCTGCTCGTGTGATTTTAAGATTTTTTAAAAAAATAATTCCACAATTAAATATTAAAAATAGAAAAAAATGTAATAAATTATATGATTTAACTACTTTTTATTTATATCAAAATAAAATATCTTCTATTTTATGTGGTGATATTGAATATATAAATCTTATTGTATTTATTTTTATAGTTTTTTATTTAGATATTATAACAAAAAGAAATTATGAAATACAACCATTTGACCCATTAAATGAAGATCCTGACCATCCTTCAGTTAATAGAGGTGCTCAAGGAGTTGATGTATTTAATAGTATAAAACTGTTCTTTTATCAAATCTCAACTAAAACTTTAGAATTTAAAAAAGTTAGTAATTTTTTTAATCCAACAAATATACAATTATTAACTAATTTTTTTAACAATTCTGATTTAAGAAAATATTTGTCTTTAACCAAATCACAAGCGTTAAAAGTATCAAAACTGTCAGACATAAATAATGAAAAACTTGATATACATAATAAAAAATTTAAATTAGAAATTATTTTTGTTGATAATCCTAATGTTAAACACAGTAAGGAAATACAATCATTACTTGATAATAATGAATATATACATATTTCAGTTAATACATCTAAAATTAAAATGTTTGAAATGTTTGAACCAATAATACATTCTATGTTAATTATTGGATATATAATGAAGAAACAAAAATGTTATTATATAATAAAAAATACTTGGGGTAAAGATTTACAATATTTTACTATTTCGGATGATACATTATTTAAAATGGATGACATATTTTTAATACATATTAGTACATTTGTAGAAACACAAATACTTATAAATTCATCAACCATAATACCATCAGAAAAACCTATATTAATAAATCCTCCAAACGTTCAAGATCTTTCTGAAATTCCTCCACCAATCATTATTGATGCTCTTGAGGCAAAACATAATTTGAATGAAAATAATGACGATATTATTATAAATTTAAATGGAAAAAAATGTCCTAATGGATATATTAAATCAAAAATAGATAATACTAAATGTATAAAAAAAAATGTAAATCAGAAAAATAAAATAATTTCTTTTATTAAATCTAAAAAAAATCCTAAACAAGATAATATAAATATAATCGGAAATAAAACTGAAAAAAATATAATAAATTCTTTTATTAAATCTGATGATGATAATATTATAAATTTAAATAAAAGTAAAACTAAAAAAAATAAAATAAAAACCCCTCCTAAACAAGAAAATATTATAAATTTAAATGGGAAAAAATGTCCTGCAGGATATACTAGAAATAAAAAAGATAAAACTAAATGTGTAACTAAATAATTTCTTTAAATCGTTTTATTATACTATATTTATTCATCATAATTATAATATATACTATTCTCAAAATAATTACATATATTAAAACCAATATTATTTGCTAATAAAGGCAAACAACTAATTATAAAAATAGATATACATAAATTATATTTATTTCTAGTATCTAATATAGAATATACTATATCATTTGTAATAATACGCCACGAAATATATATACAAAAAAACCACATAAATAACCAAATATATGTATTTATTATATTTGAATAATTATACATAATTTCACAATTATTACTATCTGCTGTTATATACATATGATATAATGATAACATATAAGGTACACTATGATGTATATAAGTTGATATATCCATATGAGATAGATTTAATTCATCATCTATTAATCTATCCGCATCTTCCAAATTAAACATTAATTTACACCCAAAATAACCTATAAATATTATAAAATGCACATTATGTGATAACGATAATAATTTATAATTTATAAATACCATACAAGAAGCAATATGTCCTGTATCTGTTAAACGAATAAATTGTTTTATCCAATTAAAATTAGGATTTTCAAAAATAGATAGTTTTGTTCCATACCAATAAAAATAATTAATTGAATACAATTTTAAAGTTATAAATAAAGCTATAAATATATTATAATTATATAATAATACACAAGTAATCAAATAAATATAATAACCATTTTTTAATATATTTATTTTATATAATTTTATAAAATCATTTATTATTTTATATAAAAAATAATAAAATATATTAAAATTATATACCCATTCATAAATTATATGAATATATAATATATATATTATATATTGTAATAAATCCAACCATGAAGTTACCCAAGATGTTAAAGTTGTCGTCACCATTTCAATATATTTAATAAATTATTTATATTTATATTATTATGATATATTATATTTTAAGATGGTTTTATAAATATATATATAAATTGATGTTCATAAGCACATTTCACCATATTAATTTTACCTTGAAGTATAAAACCACTCGATTGTGCAATATTTATAATTGCAGAAGTATCTTCCATATATAATTTCTGTTGTTGTTTACGAACTTTTCCATCCTTAAATTTAAATTTTTCATCAAATGTTGCTATATCATTATTATAATCTAAATTAAAATTGGCTTGATATACAAAATTATTAAATGTTACTTTTGTTTTCGTAATTCTATCTTTAGCATATTTTTGAGGAGATACTATATATAAAGGATTACCAGGTGGTAATATCGGATCAAATGATTCTCTATCGACTAAATGAACTATTAAATAACCTCCAGGCATTAACCATTGCATACAATTATTAAAAAAATTACTTTTATTTTTAAAATAATAAATCGTAAAATAAAAACATAAAATATGTGTTAATGAATTATTATTAAATAAAGACTCATTTAATGCATTACCTATTTTAAATTTGGATTTTGGATAAGTGTGTTTTGCTAATTCTATCATTGAAGGAGATATATCTATTCCTATCACTTTTAAATTCTTATTTGTTAAATCATTCACATGATGACCTGTTCCACAACCAATATCTACTATCATACTGGATTCATTTGGAGAACTATTTTTTATAATTATATCTAGTTCATAATTATTTTTTAAACCACTATACACTAAATCATCATAAATATTTGCATAAAATTCATCATATACTGCTTCATCTTCTAAAAATGTAAATCGATTATTTGTTGTCATATTTTCTTTAAATCGATTTTTAGATAATATTAATATTATTAAAAATATACCTACTAATAGTAATATTTTTCCAAAATTGGATAATTTTTTATAACAATTCGTTATTGATTTTATTATTTTCATTATATATAAAAATAAATATAATAATTTATTTTTATATATTTACTTCACTTTCATATTGACAACAATTATAAATTATATCAATATTTTTTTTATATTAAATTGTATATATGGAAGATTCTGAAATTAATGATATTAGAAATTATAATAATTTCAAAGGTATATCATTTTCAAATTTTAAAAAAACTGATGTTAAAAAAGAATTGCTAAATAGTTTAATTAAATGTAAAATTGAACCAGCTTGTTATTGGAGTGCTGAATTAATTTGTTCCGGACATTATAATGATTTATGGGAAGTTATTATTTTATTTTATACAAAACATATTCATTTAGGTAATCCTAAAATTTCTATATATCTTGAATTAAGAATTAATAATTTTAAAGCAATTATTAATAGTGGATATTTAAATAATGAATTAATATTGAGAAATAATTCTAAAATTAGAAAAATATTTGCTGAAATAATGTGTATCTTATGTGATGCTAAACAAAAACATAGTTTTGATAGTATCAAAATTAAAAAAGAAGATTTTGATATGACTCAATTAAGATACAAATTTAAAGCTAATAGTAATAAATTCGCATCAGATATTTTTAAAGAAGATGACCCAAAAGAATTATTTCCGGCAATTAATGAAATCTCTTATAATATCTCTCTTGAAGGTAAAGATATAATGAATGCTTGTTATTGGATTGAATGGATCATAGAATTTGAAACTATTTGTAAAAATAAAAATGAAAATATAAAATGTCAAAGAAGAAATTTTAAACAAGTAGATTCTAAATATCAAATGGATATTATTTGGATAGTATGGGATTTATTTTTAAATGAATCATCTAAACGTTCCTTATTTTTAAAAAAAATTATGGATTCTTTATTTAATTTATTCACATTAAAATATACTACTGGTTCTCAAAAAAAAAAAAAATATGTTTTATATTTTGCTATTTCATTATTATGTGAAAATGTTATTAATAATGAAGAAATTATGCGAATCTCACAACAAGAAATTATTCATAATATTTTAAAAAAAACCGATCTTATTTATAAACAAATTAAAAAAAATGAAAAATCACCTGGAACTGAATATTTATTTAAAGATGTTAAATCTGCAAATTTAGAAAAAACTATTGAAAAATTAGAAAAAATGAACACTTTTGGCGAAACATTTGTTCCTCGTATTTAATAATTGATCTGTTGTATTTTAGAGTTGTATTTATATTTTTAATATTTAATATTATGTAATTATATGTTAAAAACTAAAACTAAAAGTTTAAAACCTAAAACTAAAAGTTTAAAAACTAAAACTATTACTAAGAGTTTAAAAAATAAATATATCGATAACAATTTATTTTCTAATTTTCAAAAAGAAATTACTATTTTATTTTTAGAAATACTTTTAATGATAAAATTATTTCACTGGAAAACAACCAGTTATGCTATACATAAAGCAACTGATGAAGTATATAGTAAATTAAATACAAATATAGATAGTTTTATTGAAGTTCTTTTAGGAAAAACAGGAAAAAGAACCGATTTAATGAATCATAAAAATATACAACTTATTGATTTAAATTCTGTTGACAGTTTTAAATTTAAAATTTATGAATTTAAAAAATATTTAATCAATTTAAATTTTAATAAAGCTATGTTGCAAATGTCTAATACTGATTTATATAATATTCGAGATACTATTTTAGGTGATATGAATCAATTATTATATTTATTGTCTTTAAATTAAATATGCGAATTAATATTATAATTAATATATATTTTAATTATAATGGAAAATTCTACTTTAGCTAATGATAATACTAATACATTATTTCAAAATACAAGTTCTTTAAATAATACCTCTTCTAACAATAATAGTTTTTTTGATTATTTTAAAAATATGACTTTTACTACATGGATTATTATTATTTTTATTTTATCATTTTTAGGTTTTAATATTTTTACTTATTTAGCTAAAGGTACTCAAGATATCACTAATATTTTTAAACCATTAGTTGATAAAGTTTTTGGATTATTTTTATTAATTACAGGTAAAACTATTAATGTTTCCGCTCAAGGTGCTAATGATGTTGTTAAAGGAACCGCTAATGTTCTTGAAAAAGGATTAACTGAAATTGAAAATGTCACATCACCAACTTCTTTAAATAAAAATAAATCTGAAACAGTTCAACCCGTTCAACCTACTCAATCTACTACTTCAACTTCAACTAACACCAATATGAATACATTAAATAAAGCATTAAATACTTCTAAATCTCAACAACCATCACAACCTGATTATCAAGCATCTGAATCATCTAGCACAATTAATTCATCTAATCAAACTGGATGGTGTTTTATTGGTGAAGATAGAGGATATCGATCGTGTAGTGAAGTTGGATTAAATGATAAATGTATGTCTGGAGATATATTTCCAAGTCAAACTTTATGTATAAATCCAAATTTAAGAACTTAAGATAAAAACTTAAATTATATAATATTTAAATTTATTATATAATTATTAAATACTTATAGTTAAACTATTCGAACTAGCAGATAAAATAGTTGTACTTATACTTTTTATATAAAAAGTATAATTAGTTTTACTAATTAAATTATAAATTGTTATTGAAGTAGTTGTATAAGGTACATTTTGTATTAATATATTATTTTGATAAATATTAAAACTAGAAATCGGGATACAATTATTATTATTATTTATACTCCATAATAAAGTAACTGAATTTAAATTTACCGTAGCAGATAATAAATTAGGTGATAATGGTGTAACAGCACTTACGAATCCTTTATATCCTTGTGGCCATTTATTATTACTATTATTCATAGTATATAGACTTCTAGGAAACCACGATTGCAGTTTAGAATTCCAACATAATAATTGTGGTTTTCCAGGAACATCCGAACAAGAAGTAGGATAACACTGTGGTCCTTGTGGTTGAAATTGAATAATTTGATTACTACAAGGATTAACATAAGTTCCACATACTAAATTGCCACCTACTTGTATCATATTACTAGAACAATCAAATGGATTTGGAACATTATATTGAAAAGGTCCCGAAATATTATTAGGTTGTCCTACAATTTGATTTGGAAATGGAAGTTCAGTATAATTAACACGTAACAAACTAGTTGTATTTGGATTTGTATAAGTTTGTGTTTGTGTAGCAAAAACCTTAGTTCTATTACACCATAATCCTTTAGAAATTTGCGTATATTTTTGATTTTTAGTTAATCTAGAACTATTTGCTTTATATTGTAAAATATTACCTTTATATAATAATTTTTTTTCATAATCAGCTTCAGCTAATGAAACGGTTTTATTTGTTAATGGTATAAAAATTGAACTATATGTATTATTAGGTATTGTATAAGTGCAAGAATTTTGAACTCTAGACCAAACTCTAGCTGGAATAGGTAAATAAGTATTTGACATATTAATATATAATATATTATTATTTAATTAATTTGTTTACTCACTGGATTATATAAATCTCCAGAATCATTAAAAAACCATCTTAAAGATAAATAACTAGAATCTTTATTATTTGTAGATGAAGTAGAATTAACAGGGGTAGTATTAGGTCCATCACGCACTAATTTTTGAATTTCAGTAGTTCCTAATGAATAATTAAAATACCATAAATTAGAAATATTTCCACTAAATCCACCATTCATAGCAACATACACATCTCCATAATTCTGTTTAGGAACACCAACTAAATTAATACTTCTAATAATGGTTCCATTAATATAAATATCTAAAGTAGTATGTTGACATCTAATAATAACATTAACCCATTTATTTAATGGTATATCTGGTATAATTATTTCTTCATTAATAACATTAAAAGTATTCATCATCACAACTAAATCATTACTATTTGGACGAATATATAATCCAGGAGCATTATTTGGAAAAATTAATCCATTCTCTTGTAATGTACTATTTCCTTTACTAAAAATATGTTTATAAATTCCTTGATTTACAGATAAATTATCTATATAAATCCATACAGACCATGTAAATTCTATACCATCAGTAGCATTTACCGATCTATAAACAGTAACAGCTCCATTATAACTTGGATCTTGTTGAAAAACAATTAATTGTGAAGCATCAACCATTCCATTAATAAGACGTGGCGATTCACTCTTTTTAAATAAAGCAGTTATTACTAAAATACCTATTCTTAATAATATTACAAAACTAAAAATTATTAATATTAAAAATGCGAATTTAGCAATTAAAGAATTTGAATCTAAAAAATCTCTTGTGTTAAATCTTTGATTATTTGAAGAATTATAATTATTATTATTAGTCATTTATATATTAATTAAATAAGAAAATATTTTTTTTTTTATAATTTATAATCAATTAAAAAGTAACACTATTTTGAGTAGTTCCATTATCGATTAAAGATACTTCAACTTGATATGCACCAAATAAACTTGATAATGAAGCAGTAGTATAACCTTTAGAATATATATTCCATGCATCTTGAGGATTTAATGCATTAGGATAATATTGTAATTTCGAAGTCCACCCATCAAACCCTCCTAGAGGAGTAACGTATATATTTGCACTATTATTTACATTAGCAATTCCAGGTAATAAACACGTTTTTACTAATTTTCCATCAATATAAACATCCATTGATCTTCCATAAACACTCATTGTTAAATTAACCCATTTTTGAATAGGAACATTTGTAATAGAACATGTATGCACAACTGTAGTACCACCAGTTGTAGTTGGTTGTTGATCTACTCCTGGATAACAACCTAAAGAAATCGATATATTATTTTCAAGAGCTCCTAAAACAACTGATGGGCACGGATCTAAACCATTTATACCAGAAACAGAACCTTGACCTTGTGAGCTTACAGAACTCATTCTACCAAATATTACTTTTGGTTCTCCATAACGATAATTCCAATTATTTATATAAAACCATACAGAATATGCAAAATTAGTTGAAGGAACAGAAGTTCCATTTGTTGCTAAAGATGTAGCATTTATAATTGCTGCTGTTTGTCCATTTTGCAATTTTAGTATAGTATTAGGGTCTGACATATAATGTTTTACTAACATAAAAATAATAATAATTATTACTATAGTGATTATAATAGTAAGAACAGACATTCTATAATATAGATTTAGAAATTTTCTAGTTAATTTAATTAATTCATTAATTAATATTTTATTTATTTTAATATATTTATTAAAATAAATACAAATAAATAAATATTACAATACATATATCTAGATATAAATATAAATTATATTATAAGTTATTTACAAATTATATATATTATTAATATTTAGTATTGGAGGTGTTTTATTTTTAACCATATTATATAAATAATATATATTTGATGAATTTAAAGCACGATTAAAATATACAACATTACAAATATCTCCAATGATTCCATCATTCTCTCCTATTGTTAAATTATCTATTTTATAATAAGGAACAACTCCAATATCCGATTTAACTAATTCACCATTTAAAAAAACATCTAAAATACCTCCATTATAATTAATAATTATATTATTCCATTTTTGAAATAATATATTATCTTTTTTATACAAAATTCTATTATTATTTTCATCAAAATCCGTCAATTTATTTGAATTTGAACTATTTAAATCTTTTTGTTCTATTGTAATTAATAATGAATTTATTGAACTATTATAACTTATATTCGGTTTATTACCATAATTTAATAAAGTTGTATATTTAGAATAACTTGCGTTTGTATTTGAAGTGGCATTTAAATAAAACCAAAATGAAATAGCATATGTATAATTTAAATTATTATTTCCATTTAATTCAAGATAATTACCTAATATTTTCTCTGAGTTAAGATTGATTGGATTATTAATTAATTGTTGTCCTCCTTGAAGATTCATTTTATTAAAAAGTATTGGTGTTTCATAATAAATTAATAATAATATTATTGTTAGTATAATCAAAAATATACATCCATATGTATATGTATCTCCTGTTCCTTCTGTTACTTCCGTATAGTGCAATTTTGAAAAATGTGAAACATTTTTAATATTATCATTAAATAAACAATAAATATATAATATAATATTCGAAATTAATCCATAAAATGCGTTTTTATTCGAATTTCCTACAGGCAACTTTGTATGAAATGTTTTATATAAAAATAATATGATTATTATACAAATAAATATCTTTAATAATAATGGCGAATAACCTGAAAAATTAATAATAATATAAATTAACCATATTATAATAAATGCACTAATTAAACATAATATTGAAAATAATAGTGAATGCAATATATTTTTATTTGTTGTATTATTATAATTTAATATAAAAATTAATAATCCAGTTATTAAAGATAATATCAAAGTAAATATAATACTATGTATTGTATTTTGTGTTAAATAATTATTAATATTGAAATAACTATTTATATTATTCATATTATAATATAATATTATTTCATTATTATTTGTATTTATTACATATTTTCACTAGCGGTTTTTTTACCGTGACAATTACGACATAAAGCGATTAAATTTTGAACATCATTTCCACCTCCATATTCTAAACGTATTTTATGATCAATTTCAAATGTATGATCTAATTGTGAAAAACAATTTCCACATTTCCATTCTTGATTAGAAGCAACATACTTTTTTTTAGTTTCACTTACACATCGTTTTGTTGCTGTTTTTCTCTCTTGAGAGAATTCTGGAAGAATTTTAGAAGAATTAATTCCATTTAATGATTGCATAAAAGAAGTATCATCTTGATGTGATGTAAAATCAAATATTGGACTTAATACATCCATAGATGATTTATCTATCGGCATAAATTTTACTATATTATTTGCATATAATAACATATTTCTACCTTGTGCTGGATTTCTTTTTAATAATAAATATATACCTATACCTAATAGAACATAAAATATCATTTTATAATATTTTTTAAATGACATTAACATTTTAGTATATTTACCATCTGAATAAGCATTATATACAAAAAATGCAGTTAATCCTAGTATAAAAATTTCTAATCTCATTATATATATAATTAGTAATTAAATATTATGACTATATTATCATAATATTTAATATTATTTATAAAATTTTATCTATTATTTAGATTTGGATGCACTTTTAGATTTGGAATTGCTAAAAGGTTCTCTTCCAAAAATTCCTTGTAATTTTAATGAACGCATTATATTTTTTTCACTTGAATTTGTTTTATAAATATGAAATATCGCTAAAATTAATATAATATATGGTAATAAAACTAAGAACCAAGATATTTCACTATATCCTTTCTTACATAACCATTCTAACACACAGGTCCATATTACTGCAAATATTAATTTAATACATACCATCATTAACATATTTCTCTGAAATAGTCCACATAATGAAGCAAAAAGCGCAATAATTAAATAAACTTTAGCTGGAGTACACAAACTATTATATAAATGTTGTAATTTCATTATATATATTATTAAATATTATAAATAATTAAATTACTTAAGTTAATTTTTTTATTTACTTAATAATTCTATTTATATAGAATGAAATTATATAATTATTTATCATATAAATAATATATAATTAATAATATTATTATTATTATTACAAAGTATACAACTCTTTTAATATAATAATTATATTTTGACATAATTTCATTTTTTGATTTATAATTATTATAATATTTAATAAAAAAGTCATTTAAAGATAATTGAGGCTTCTCTAGTTTTTCATTTATTTTATTATGAATAAAATGCATCCAACGAACAAAAGAATCTCGATTATCTAAATAAGGAGTTATTGGATACATTTCTATTAATTTACTTAATTCACCTGAAATTATTTCAACTGGAATAAATAAAGGCAAATTTTGAATAAATTCATAATATTTTTTTTTTGTTACTGTACTTGGATATAACGGATATGTCATTGATAATGTATGTAAAAAAAACCAATAATGAGGTCCCCATACTTTAGGATCTAAATAAATATTTGACATTACTATTTAAATTAAAAAATTTTTATATTTTAAACTATCATAACAACGTATTTTTTATTTATAATAGTATTTAAATTATTATTTAAAAATAATACTTAATATTATTTATTATGAATAAAAATATTAATATTTGTAATAATTGTGGCAAATACGGTCATTTATTGCATCAATGTAAATTACCAATTACTAGTTATGGAATTATTCTTTTTAAAAAAACTCTAGATGGAAATATGTATATGATGATTAGACGCAAAGATAGTTATGGATATATAGATTTTATTAGAGGTAAATATTCTCCTTATAATATTTTTCAATTACAAAATATAATTAATCAAATGACGTTACTAGAAAAACACTCTATTTTAACAAAATCATATGATGAATTATGGAATAATATGTGGGGAGAAACTTATAATTTACAATATAAAAGTGAGGGACA
>TBL_comb47_HYPODRAFT_10004644_pt1 | contig 15688 bp, 11 predicted proteins | sample TroBogypolimnion_40_FD_10682 | JGI IMG/M metagenome (IMG submission 10682)
CGCGCCACGGTCAGCGAGGGCTTTGTCGGCCCGAAATGCTGGACGCAGGTCCGCTTCATCCGCCCGCCGTTCTGCGAACGTTGCGGCCTGCCGTATCCCGGCGATATGACCACGCCTTTCGAATGCACGAACTGCCGCGAGATGGAATTGCATTTCTCCTCCGCGCGTTCGGCCGTGGTCGCCAAGACCGTGGTGCTGGAAGTCATTCATCGGTTCAAATATCAGCGCGCCTTGTATTTTGAGAATTTTCTGGCCGACCTTTTCTTGCGCGCGGCGGTGCCCGTTTTGCGCGGACAGGGCTGGGATTTCATCGTGCCGGTGCCGCTGCATTCGTTGAAGGAGCGGGAGCGGGAGTTTAACCAATCCGAAATCCTCGCCCGTCATTTAAGTGCCGCCACCGGCATTCCGCTGAACGCCAAGTTGCTCCGGCGTGTCGCCTCGACCCTGACGCAAACTCTGCTGACGCGGGAACAGCGAGCCGCCAACATGCGCGGTGCCTTTGCGGTTCGTTCCGGGATCAAATTTAACGGCGAACGCGTGGTGCTGGTGGACGACGTGTTCACGACCGGGGCGACGACGAACGCGTGCGCCCTGGCGCTGCGAACCGCCGGGGCGGGCGAGGTTTGCGTCTGGACAGTGGCGCGCGGCCTTTAGTATTATTTTCGGCAATCAAATGGATACCACTTCGTTCACGAAGAAATCACTCGGTCTGGAATCGGTTGAGCCGGCGTTGACGCCCCCGACGGGGCAGACGCACACTTTCATCAAGAAGCCCAAGCTCGGCTCGGGCAAATCCAAAACCAAAAAGCGCGAGATGCCCGAGGGCCTTTGGACCAAATGCCCGACCTGCGCCACGATGCTGTTCGACAAGGAGTTGGACGACAATCTCAAGGTTTGCATGAAGTGCAACCACCACTTTGCCATCGGCTCCCGCGAACGCATCCATTCGCTCGTCGAGACCTGCACGTTCGAGGAAATGGATGCGACCATGTCGAGCGTGGATGTGCTGCATTTCAAGGGCGCGTCCACTTATGCGTCCAAGCTCGACGCTTACCGGAAAAACACCACCCTCAAAGACGCGGTCGTCACCGGCTTGTGCAAGATTGGCGACCAGCGCGTTGCGCTTGGGGTGATGGATTTTAATTTCCTCGGCGGCTCCATGGGTTCCGTTGTCGGCGAAAAACTGACTCGCCTGATCGAACGCGGGACGGAAAAGAGTTTGCCGGTCATCATCATCTCCACCAGCGGCGGCGCGCGGATGTATGAAGGGATGTTCAGTTTGATGCAGATGGCCAAGACCAGCGCCGCGCTGGCGTATCACGCGAAAAACCAGCTGCCCTACATCAGCATCCTCACGCATCCGACCACGGCTGGCGTGATGGCGAGCTATGCGACGCTGGGCGATCTGATTTTGGCCGAACCGGGCGCGATGATCGGCTTCGCCGGGCCGCGCGTCATCAAGGACACCACGCAGGCGGAACTGCCGCCGGGATTCCAGACCGCCGAATTTCTGCTCGACCACGGCTTGATTGACGCCATCGTGTCGCGCAAGGAGATGAAAGCGCAACTGATCGCCTACCTGAACTTTTTCACCGCCGGAAAAAAAACCGCGGTTGCTTCGTGAAGAATGGAACGAACCGGTGCGTGTGGATTGCGCCGCCGTTATGGGTTCAATTCGTAGTTCAAAAACGAGAGGCAATAAATCGTGGCGGTCTCCACGCGCAGGACGAGCTGGCCCAGTGAAATTGGTTGCGCGCCCGCGGCTTGAATGGCGTTCAATTCGTCCAGGGTGAAATCGCCTTCCGGTCCGATCCAAACGCCTATGCTCTGCGGCAACCTTCCGTGCTGTTTTTCAAACTCGCGCAATACCGCGCGCGGGTGGCGGCGTTCCGGTTGCAGTGAACCGATGAGCAGCAGATCAAATTTTTCTCCGCGGGCGATGAATTCTGCCAGCGTCACCGGAGCATCGACTTTTGGCAGCCAGGCCGCGCCGCATTGTTTAATGGCCTCGATGGCCACCTGTTGCCACTTGTCGCGCTTCTTCTCCGCGTCGTCGCCGTCGAGCTGCGTCAACACGCGTTCCGATAAGATCGGCACAATACGCCGGGCGCCCAGCTCGACGGATTTCTGGATGATGCTCTCGATGATCTTCCCCTTGGGCACGGACTGCAATAAAGTGACGGCGCAGGGCAGGGGAGCTGAGAATTTTTTGTCCTTTACCGCAAGGGAAAGGGAATCCTTTGTCGCACTGTCAACTTCACAAGAGACTTCATTACCCGCGCCGTCGAGCACCATGACGGCGTCGCCGCGTTTCAAGCGCAGGACATGCAGCGCATGGTGCGCCTCGCGCCCATCCAACCGCAGCGCACTTCCCGCGCAGCGTTCCGGCGGCAGATAAAAACGGTGCATACAATTCTGTGGTAGGGACGGCGCGCTGCGTCGTCCGGTCGATACAGGGCGTCGATCCTACCTCATTTGAAAAACTTTTTTGCCTTCTCGAAAAATCCCTGCGACAGCGGCATCTCCTTGCCGTCGCACAGCGCGGCGAATTCCTGCAGCTTCGCCTTTTGCTCGTGGCTCAACCGCGACGGCACTTCCACCTGGATGCGCACGTGCAGGTCGCCGTGGCCGTGGCCCTGCAGATTTTTCACGCCCTTGCTCTTCACGCGGAACACCGCGCCCGGCTGCGTGCCGGCGGGAATCTTGAGCGTGGACTTGCCTTCCAGCGTGGGCACTTCGATCTCCGCACCGAGCGTGGCCTGGATGAAACTTACCGGCACATCGCAAATCAGATCGTCCCCTTCGCGCTTGAAAATCTCGTGCTCCTTGATGTGCAGAACGACGTAAAGGTCGCCCGTCGGTCCGCCGCGAAACCCCGCCTCCCCGTTGCCGGAGGAACGCAGCCGCGAACCGACATCCACGCCCGCCGGAATGCGCAGCTTGATTTTTGAACTGCGCTGGCGTTTGCCGTCGCCGTGGCAGGCCTTGCAGGGTTTCTCCACGATGCGCCCCGCGCCTTTGCAGGTCGGGCAGGTTTGCGCGATGCTGAAAATCCCGCGCGACATCAGCACCTGTCCGCGACCGCCGCAGGTTGAGCAGGTTTTCAAACTCGAACCGCGTTCCATGCCCGCGCCTTCGCAGGTTTCGCATTTGTCGAGCTTCGTGACGGAGATCTCCTTTTCGCAGCCGAGCGCGGCTTCTTCCAGCGAAATCTCCAGATCAAAACGCAAATCATCGCCGCGCTGCGGTTGTGAGGGATCCTGGCCGCCGCCGCCGAAAAGATTTTCGAAAATGCTGCCGCCGCCCCCGCCGCTGAAGACTTCACGGAAGATGTCGAACGGATCGTGGAAGCCGGCCCCGCCGCGACTGGCCCGCGCCCGGGGGTCGAACGCCGCGTGACCGTGCTGGTCATAGGCGGCGCGTTTCTGCGGGTCGCTCAAAATCTCGTATGCTTCGCCGAGTTCCTTGAACTTTTCCTCCGCCGTGTGGTCGCCCGGATTCTTGTCCGGGTGATGTTTCACGGCCAGCTTGCGGTAAGTCTTTTTGATTTCCTCAAAAGAGACGTCGCGGGTGACTTCCAAGACTTCGTAATAATCGCGTTTTGCCATTTCATTCCACCAGCTAAAAGTGGTCGCAAAACTTAAGGAAAAGCGCGCAAATGGCAAGGTTTATTGACTGTCGGCGGCCCGGCGGGCAATCGAATCTTGCAAACCGCCAATGGCCGCCAACCAACGAAATGCTCATCGCCAAAGGTGTTTCGGATAGCGTCGCTGCAGCTCGGCCTTGATGCGCGGATAGTGGTCCTTCCAGAAACTTCCCAAGTCCTGCGTCACCTGAATCGGTTTCATGCCCGGCGTCAGGATGTGGACCACCACCGGCACGCGGCCAAGCGCGATCTTCGGCGTCTGGTTCACGTCGTAAAGCTCCTGGATTCGCAGCGCGATGTGGGGCGGATTGCCGGCGTCATAAACCACTTTCGGCGTCCGGCCATTGGGCAGCGACAATCTTTCCGGCGCGTGCTTGTTCAGCAAGTCATGCTGCGCCGCCGACAACCACGATTTTACCACCGGCTTCACGTCGCGTTCCTTGATGTCTTTGTAACCGAACGCCCCGTGGCACAATTGCTCGATGAGATGTTTGCGATCCTCGTCGGTGATGGGCGGCAACTCAAATTCCGGGCACCATTTCGCCAAAAGGTTCAAGCGCAGGATCCATTGGTCCACGGAATCGTCCCAATCTTTCAAGGTCAGGTTCCCGGCAATGACCTGTTCGGCCAGCAAGTGGGCGGCGGTATCCTTGGGCGGTGGTTCCACGCGCCGGGCGGACAGCGCCAGGCCGCGAAACTTCAACAATTCCGCCGCCTGCACCCGCTTCGTCGTCGAATCAAACTGCACCTGCAGCTCCGATTCAATGTCTTCCGGGAAAAGTTCACGCAACCACTCCGGCTCGATGGCCGTTGCGAGGGAAAGGATGGTGTTCATCTCCTTGTCGCGCGATTCGATCTCGCGGATTTCCGCGACGACGAGCAGCGCGGCTTTCTGCACGACACTTTCACGGGCCAAAACGCCGCGCCGGTTGTGGACGAGGTCGCAACGCAACGTGCCTTGATCTAGTCTGCGTCCCACGCGGTCGCTGAAGCCGATCAAAACACATTTCTGCAAGGCCTCGTCCTTCACATCGCGCAGCTTGGTGTTCAGACCTTCCTTGTCGGCGATGCGCAGGAACTGTTCCAGCAGCGGCCCGACTTGCCGCGCCGTGATGGCGTGAATGCCCAGCTTGCGGCAGGCTTCCATCCGGAACTCATTCTTCACCGCATACGTCCAGGCGCGCATGAGAATCCAGAAATCCGAGGAGGATTTCTCCCCCAGCAAATCCTCCCGCGCCGAATCCACATCCTTCCCGCAATTTCTCAACAGCAAATCCCGCCCTTGCGTGAGCGCGGCGATGAGACAGGCTTGATACACGCAGCCATATTCCTGCGCCGCGAGCAACATCCGGGCATAACGCGGGTGCAACGGAAAGGCGAGGAGCTTCTGGCCCACGGGCGTCATCGCCCCGTGTTTGTCCAGTGCGCCGAGGTCGGTCAAAAGTTCCTCCGCGTGGGCGAGACTTTGTTCATCGGGTGCCTCGAGCCAGCGGAACTTGCGCAAATCCTGCACGCCGGCCGCCTTGAGCGTGAGCACCACTTCGGAAAGATCCAATCGTTTGACCTCCGGCAATTCCTGCACCGGCCGGTGCCCGTGTTCTTCCCGCGACCAGAGCCTCATGCACACGCCGGGCGCCGTCCGGCCGGCACGCCCGGCCCTTTGGTCAGCGGAAGATTGGGAAATGCGTTCAATCAACAGCGTATTGATGCCACGATTCGAGTCATACCGGGGAATCCGCGCCAATCCGCTGTCAATCACCAGCCGCACGCCATCAATTGTCAAAGATGTTTCCGCGACATTCGTGGCCACGACCACTTTTCGCTTCTCATAGCGTGCCACGGCCGCATCCTGGTCTTTGGGCGCCAGCTCGCCGTGCAGGGGAAGCAGGATGAACCCTTTGGCCTCCGACGTATGGCGAATGGCTTCGATGGTTTGGGCAATCTCAAACCCGCCGGGCATGAAGACCAGCACGTCGCCTTCACCGCCGCCGTGCACATAATTGCTGAACGCCTCCGCCGCCTGTTCCCAAACCGGACGTTTGTCGGCATAACCCGGCGTCTCGGCATATTCATGCTGCACGGGATACATGCGCCCGGCGGAAGACAGGGTGGAACACGGCTTGAGATACTTCTCCAGCTCGCCCGCGTTCAACGTCGCGGACATCACCACCAGGTTCAGGTCGGGCCGGTGTTGCTCCTGCAAATCCAGCGACCGCGCGAGCGTGATATCGCCATACAAATGCCGCTCATGAAACTCGTCAAAGATCAACGCCGACACCCCGCGCAGCTTCGGGTCATCAATCATCTGCCGCAGCAACACGCCTTCCGTGACAAAGCGAATCTTGGTTTTCGCCGACGTGACGTTCTCGAAACGGATTTGATAGCCGACTTCCTGACCCAGTTGCACGCCGAGTTCCTGCGCCACGCGCGACGCCAAAAGCCGGGTGGCGAGCCGGCGCGGTTGCAGGATGACGACCTGACCGTCCCGCAAAAAGTCATGTTTCAACAGCATCTGCGGGACTTGCGTGGATTTGCCCGAGCCGGTGGGTGCGGACAGGATCAAACGCCGGTCGGTTTTCAGCCGGGCGATGAGTTCGCGCTCAATCTCGTAAATGGGCAGACGATCAATCATTGAAGCGCGCAGGATAACGATTTGTTTCCGGGAGGAAAAACAAAACGCGAAGGCGGGAATCAACTGTCCGTTCAGCGCGCAAATGGGCTGAGGGGAATCGGCTGACCGCAATACAGGCAAACCGGACGGTTCCGGCCGCTGATCCGACCGCAACTGGGGCAGGGCGGTGGCAAAGTCTTGGCCACCTTGCCGTCCAAGACGCCATCCCGCAGGTCAATTTCCGTGATGGCCTTGACCAGCTCGTCATCCGAGTAGCCATGCTCCCGTTTCAAGAACGTCCAGAGCGCCTCGGTGATCATCAGCAGCCGTTCGATGTCCGCGCGCGCCAAATCCGTCTCCGTCTTGGCCTCGCGCGCCTCGGCCCGGGCGGCGTTGGCGGCGGAATCATTCTGGATTGAAGCGTAACCGCCCGCCCGGCCTGATAACATGGGGTAAAACATAAGTGGTTGACCGAAGCTTCAATAAAGCCCGCGCCTTTGGCAAGTGTTATTGGCGCTGTTGGTCATGCATCTCGCCATTTTCATCATCCGACCCATCCGGCAGGGCTTTAATCCGGCGCAAAAGGGCTTGATTCCCTGATAATACATCATTGATACGCGACGAAAAATCATTGAAATGAGACAAAACAACATTGAAATGCCTCGAAACAACATTGTAATGCCTCATAACAACATTGAAATGACACGAAACATCATTGTAATGCCTCATCACATCATTGTAATGACATGAAACATCATTGTTACGGGACAAAACGACATTGAAATGCTCCATAACATCATTGAAAAATCGTCCGTTGCTTCCACTTTTTGGCTCTGGCAAAACCTTCCCGCTGGGATCGGCACGGTCGGCCAGTGCTTTGATGTTGTTTAATGACATAATATTAGTCATGTTGACAGCTTATCCGTAATCATTAAGAATAATGATGAAATGTTCTTGCTAATGATTGGCGGGGCGGGTAAACTCCATTTGCAGCCTAAAAAACAAACCAAAGGCAAGGGAATGGTTTTTTTCGATCAGCCTGAAATCCGGTTCGATGAGGGCCATTTTTTCGATGAAAGCAATCCCGTTGCCCCAACCACAGGAGAACCTATGGCACTATTCAGAATTGGACTTGGCTTCATGCGCTACGAAGATCCCCACTTGGATGATTTTGCCAGCAACGTAGCCGCCAAACTTACCACCAACGCCGCGCTGTTTCCCAATCTGCCCGCGAGTGTGGTCAACCTGACGGCCGCCCAAGGGGCTTTTCACACTTCCTTGTCCATCGGCAAAGGCGCGGGCACCGCCGCCACCGCCGACAAGAAGGCCAAACGCCTGATCCTTTTGGGGCTTTTACGTCAGAATGCCCTCTACATCCAAGGCATCCCCAATCTCACCGCCGCCAATGCCGCGCTCTCCGGTTACGAGGTCATTGAGGCCAGTTCACATGGCCCGGTGAACGTGGAGACGCCGGTAATTTTGGGAATCACCAACGTGGCCAGCGGCAAACTGGGCGTGAAGGCCAAGGCCCCGAAGGGATACAAATCTTTGGAGTTCTTCGTCACCGTGGGCACGGCCGCGCCGGTGCGCGCCGGCACGTTCCCGTCCACGCGCGACATCGTGCTGGAGGATTTGACGCCCGGCACGCTCTACGCCGTGCAGGTCCGCGCCGTGTTTGGCAGCAAACGCTACAGCGAGTTGAGTGATCCGGTGAGCCACCGGTGCACCTGAGCCGGGAAACTTCGGTTTTCCATCCCGAAGGGATTGAATCCGTCAGCCCAGGGTTGGCCGCGCGAGCGGACTACCCTGGGAAAACCGCGGAATCATCACAAACCCTGAAGGGGTTTCATCAAAATGGCGCGGCGGGTCATTGTTTTGCGATGATTCAACCCCGTTGGGGTAGGGGATGATTTGGGACATTGACCCAAGGTAGCCGTTGCCCGCCAACCTTGGGCTGAAGGATGGAATACCGATGGGATTCCCCGGCCAAGCGCCGTAGGTGCGGAATCTTTGTAGAAAGAAAATTCAATTTTCCACAAGCTCCGTCAGGAGCGGCATCATGAAAATAGCCCAGCCATTCATGGCTGGGTGGAAAATTCAAAACATTATTTAGTCCCGCAAGGGACGGCAGAAGTTCTTTCGTCCCTGATGGGACTTTTCCAATTATGGCGCGCATTTCCCAGCACTAAAGTGCTGGGCTATTTTCAAACCACATCAAGCATTCACCACTTCCGGCTCGACCCACTTGCCATGTTCCTTGATGAGGTCCACGAGGCGTTCCACGGCGTCGGCTTCGGGGATGTTGAACTTGATGGGCGTCTTGCCGACATACAGATTGATCTTGTTCGGGGCACCGCCCACGTAGCCAAAGTCGGCATCGGCCATCTCGCCGGGTCCGTTCACGATGCAGCCCATGATGGCAATCTTCACGCCCTTGAGATGTTCCGTGCGCGCCTTGATGCGCGCGGTGACGGTCTGCAGATTAAACAGCGTCCGCCCGCAGCTCGGGCAGGCAACGTAATCCGTCTTGAACGAACGGCAGCCGGCAGCTTGCAGAATATTGTAGGCGAGGCGCAGACTTTGGCCGCCGCCCGCTTCGCCACGGACGAGAATCGCGTCGCCAATGCCATCGGCCAGCAGCGCGCCAATGACCACGGACGCGCGGAGCAGGGCGATCTTGGGTTCCAAGGGGACGGGTTCAAAATTGATGCAATCCTTGAGCAGAATGGGATTGTTCCGGCCCAGTCGCTTCAGTTTTGACGCGAGCAGACGAAAGGCGGTGATGGCGGGCAGTCGGACGCGGTCCTTGACGGTGACGAGTTGCGTCTCGCAGTTGACCTCGAAGTCCTGCGTGGGATCAATTTCGAAAATGTTCAGGTCTTCGTAAACCGCTTCGGGCTTCACGTCGTCTTTCGGACGAATCTTAGGCGCGACTTTGTCGAACGTCGCGCGCGTGACGACGACGCGGATTAATTGCTCGCCGCCGCACTTCACCTGGTCGTTCAGCTCGATCTCCGGCGTCTCGCGCTTCTCGAAATGAAACGGGTCAAAAGGGAAGTCGGATTGCAGAATTCGGATTGCGGAGTTGGAAAGAAGCGGAATCTGCGCCAGCAAATCGGTGCAGACTTCAATCTCGCGCGGGGAATCTTCCGTGAGCGAGACGCGGATGGTGTCACCGAGGCCGTCGCAGAGCAGGGAGCCGATGCCGATGGCCGACTTGATCCGGCCGTCCTCGCCTTCGCCGGCTTCGGTGACGCCAAGATGGATCGGATAGTTCCAGTCCGCGCCGAGAATGTTCAGGCGCGCGACGAGCAGGCGATAGCATTCGATCATCACCTTGGGGTTGCTCGACTTCATCGAGAACTTGAAGTTGTGAAAATCATGCTGGCGGCAGATGTGGGCAAACTCCAGCGCGCTTTCGACCATGCCGAGCGGCGTGTCGCCAAAGCGGTTCATGATGCGGTCGCTCAAGGAACCGTGATTCGTGCCGATGCGCAGGCAGCGCTTCAGCTTTTTTGCCTCAATCACGAGCGGCGCGAATTTTTCCTCAATGCGCTTCAACTCGGCGGCGTATTGCTCGTCGTTGTATTCCTTGATGGCAAATTTCTTGGTGTCGGCGTAGTTGCCGGGATTCACGCGGACGACCTCGACCCATTTGACCGCTTCCATCGCGGCTTCGGGTTTGAAATGAATGTCGGCGACAATCGGCACGAGGCATCCCTGCTTGCGCAGTTCGGCAACGATGACTTGCAGATTGGCCGCGTCCTTCACGGTCGGCGCAGTGATTCGGACGAGCTGGCAGCCGACGGCGACGAGATCCAACGTCTGCTTCACGCTCAGGTCCGTGTCCATCGTGTCGCACGTGATCATGGACTGCTTCACGACGGGATGATCGCCGCCCATGATGAAGCCGCCGCGGCTCGGATCGCCGACGATGATCTCGCGGGTTTTCCGGCGTTGATAAAAGAACGGAGATTCGCAGTAGCGCATGATGAAAATTATTTGCCGGGCGCGAAGATGATGGGTTCTTCGTGATTATTATGCGCGCTGCGCAGCCAGTCACCGGTATCGAAGAAGGCGATGTAAACCATGAAGCCGATGAGCAGCATGGCAAAGCCGGTCTGGATGATGTTCAAGATCTTCGCACTGACCGGACGGCGGCGGACGGCTTCGATCAGAGAGAGCGTGATGTGTCCGCCATCGAGGACGGGCAGCGGCAGGAGATTGAGCAGCGCAAGGTTCACGTTGAGAATGACGCTGAACCACAGCACGCGCCGCCAGCCATCTTCGCTTTCAAACAGGTTGTAATAGACGCGGATGATCATCACCGCGCCGCCGAGTTGTTGCACCCCGATGTCGCCCTTGGGCGAAAACAGCGCGCTCAACGTGCCAGTGATCTGACCGACGCTGTCCTTGATTTGGTCCAGCGGATTGGGATAAACGAGCGTGGTGTTGGTGTCGCCCTGCCACGCCAAAATGCCGAGCATCGGCGTGCTGTTGGTCGGGTGCGCTGGTTTGACCGCGAGCAGCGTCCGGTCGAATTGGCTGTTCCCGCGCTTCAGGGTGAACGTGACGGGTTGTGGCAGCGAGTTGCTCCACGAATCTTCGAGCGACAGAACCGTCACCGGGCTGAAAATCTTCTGGCCGTTCACGGCGAGGATTTCATCGCCATTCATCAAGCCGGCCTTTTCGGCCGGACTGTTGCTGGCGATTTGGGAGATCACGGATTTCATCTCGGGCGAGATGAGGATTCGCCGGAGCGACTTGCGCTCGCGCCAGGTCGTCGGGGCGTGATACGGCACGGCATAGGCCATGTCTTCCTTGCCGTCGCGCAGATATTTGATGGCGATGTTCGTGCCCGTGCTGGTGATGATGCGCCACGTCACGCTATCCTGCGCGGGCGGCGAAAAGTGCTTCACCGGCTGGCCGTCAATTTCCAGAATCATGTCGCCGGGCCGCAAGCCCGCCTTCCAAGCGGGGCCGGTCTGGTCAACCCAACCGACCGTGGTGGAATTGTCCGAGCCGTTGGTGGGCTTGCCGACGCCCCAGACGATGAACGCAAACACGACCGCCAGCGCAAAACTGAACAGCGGCCCGGCGAACGCCACGATGATTTTGTCGAGCGGCGAAACATTCGGCAATGGGTCAGCCTCGCGCACGCGTTCCTGCAAATCCGGCGCAACCACTTTATCGAGTGCGGAAAAACGATCAGCGCGGGAATCGCTTTTGCCTTCGATGGCGTCCATGGTCGCCATTTGCGGCAATGCGACGTAGCCGCCGGCGGGAATCCAGCCGAGCGCGTATTCGATGCCGCCGATTTTCTTCTTCCAGATCGGTTTGCCGAACCAGATGGCGAAGCGGTCCACCTTCAGTCCACGCCATCGGGCCGCGAGAAAATGGCCGAGCTCGTGGACGCCGATGAGCAGGTTGAACAGCAGCACCACTTCCAGCGCAATGAATGTGTAATGTAAAATCGTCATGTAAAAATCAGTTCCGATGAGTGTAGCAGCGAAAATGGCCGTCCGCCATTTCAAATTACCGTCGTGTGCCGTGCCCAGGCATCGGCTGCGAGAATCTGTTCCAGCGTCGGTTGCGACACGACCTGGTGCGCAGCCATGGTGCGGCGGACGGTTTCGGTGATCTGGGGAAAGTTGATTTTACGGTTCACGAACGCTTCGACCGCGATTTCGTTCGCCGCGTTCAATACCGCCGGCAGCGTGCCTCCGATTTCACCTGCCCGGCGCGCGAGTTCGAGGGAGGGGAAGCGATCCACGTCCGGCTCTTCAAACGTCAGCGTGCCGAGCTTTGGGAAGTCGGTCTGCACGCGGTCGCTGGCCGAACGTTCGGGATACGTCAACGCGTATTGGATCGGTAGGCACATGTCCGGCGTGGAAAGCTGCGCGATGAGCGAACCGTCCACGAACTCCACCATCGAATGGACGATGCTCTGCGGATGCACAACCACGCCAACGCGCGCCATCTCGATGTCGAATAGCCAGCGCGCCTCGATCATCTCCAGCCCTTTGTTGAAGAGCGTCGCGGAATCAATCGTGATCTTGCGGCCCATGACCCACGAGGGATGCTTGAGCGCGCGCTCGACGGTGATCTCGGAAAATTTTTCCTTCGGCCAATCGGTCCTGCTACGGAACGGCCCGCCGCTCGCGGTGAGCAGCAGTTTGCGGACGGAATTGGTCGGTTTGCCGTCGAGGCATTGGAAAATGGCGGAGTGTTCACTGTCCACGGCCAGCACGCGGACGCCGTGTTTGCGCGCCTCGTTCATCACGATCTCGCCGGCCATCACGAGGATTTCCTTCGACGCCACGGCGATGTCCTTGCCCGCGCGGATTGCGGCAAGCGCGGGCTGCAATCCTGCCGTGCCGACAATCGCGATCAAAACAATGTCGGCCGCGGGCAGGGTGGCGAGTTTGAGCAAACCTTCGTTGCCGGAACAAACTTCGCAGCTCGTGCCGAGCGTGGCGCGCAGTTCAGCCGCCTTGGCCGGATCGTTGATGGAAATGATGGCGGGCTTGTGCTTGCGCGTCTGTTCCAGCAGCAATTCGGAATTGTTGCCCGCCGCGAGGCCCAGTAACCGGATTTGGTCGGGCAAATCCTCGGCGACTTTCACAGTGCTGGTGCCGATGGAGCCGGTGCTGCCGAGAAGGACGACGTTTTTCATTTCAATTCAAACTGTGGGTCAGAATATGGCGCAGATACAGATACATTATGGGAGCGTTGAACAGCAGGCTGTCGAGCAGATCAAGAATGCCGCCGATGCCGGGGAAAAAACTGCCAGAATCCTTCACGCCCGCTTCGCGCTTGAAGAGTGATTCAATCAGGTCGCCGATGACCGCGGTGGAACTCAACACCACGCCGAGAATGATTGCGTGCAGCGCATTCATGCCGAACATATGCGCGCCGAAGAGACGCACGAAGGCCAGGCTCGCGCCGGTGGAAACCACAATTGCGCCGCCGAAACCTTCCCACGTCTTGCCGGGGCTGATGCGCGGGATCATCTTGTGTTTCCCGATCAGCGAGCCGACGGCATACGCACCCATGTCGCTGAACTTGGTGACAATCAGAAAATAGAGGACATAGAATTTGCCGTCGCCACCGAGGCCGGGGAAAAAATTGATCTTCTGGATGAAGTTCAACAGCCATGGCACATACATGAGGCCAAAAAGTGTGACGGAGATGGAGAGAATTCCCGTCGTGCTGATTTTGGACACGAACTGCCGCACGCAGAGGCCGAGGACGAACAGGATCAGAAAGCTGGTTTCGAAATCATTCACGCGGGCCGGCGAATCATTCGTGCCAAGATGTCCGGTCACGTTCAAAAACGTGCCGATCATGAGCAGCCCGCCGCCAATCAGCCCGCACCATTTAAAGCAGACGAGCCCGCGTTTTTCCGCGAGGCCGTAAAATTCCGCGAGGCCGGCGAAGGCCAGTAGCGCCATGAGCAAAAGAAAAACGCCATCTGAAATCAGATGGTTGCGGGAGAACATGGCCGTGAGAATCACCGTCCAGAGAATCACCGTGGTGATCAACCGGCGGAGAAAAATCTTTGCCTTTGAGGGCGTCGGGGCTGCGGCAACGGCATCGGACATTCGCGAGAAAATATCAGGCACACCGGGGCTTGCCAATTCTCAATTGCCGGTGAATTTCCCTCCCAGTCGCAGTCCATCAAGCGTTGCGAACCCGCCAGGTTTGTCCGAAAGAGGCCAGGTCATGGATCAGTTCGCAGGACAGCCCTGGTTTAAGTTGCTTTCGGGGGGTGTTCGCGACGGACGGAATAATACAAATAATTGTCAGAGACTGGCAAAAGAAAGTGACAAGCTAGGTTTTCAAGCCTGTAATCAATGCCATCGATCAACTAACTGACTGGGACAGGCCGTGCGAGTCCCGGTTTTTTCCGGTATCCTTTATTAGCCCGACGGACGGGTTCACATAATGGCTGTTTGAGGTTTGACGAATTTGATGGACGGCTTCCCAGACCCGGCAAGTCACCTCCGCATCCCTCCCCACTGTCTTGGCTTGAAAAGTTAAGAAATCCATGTGACTGAATGCCGCCAGCTGTTTGAGATGCCAAAGAATTCCTCGCGAGTCGTCCAAATCATTCAAATCTGCATCCAGCACTGCAAGCAAGACGCCGGGACGGTCGTTTCGGAGGACAAGCCACCGGCTCATCCAGTCGGTGACTTCCTGAGGCAACGCCAAGCCTTTATGGGTGCCGATGATTATCATGTCTGCCTCCGCCGCTTCCTTGTCCGCTATCGCTCGCAACGATTGCATGGCCAGAACTTCAAAATTCCACCATTTAAAAAACAAACGTCCTGCAGCTTTGACATTTTGCTCGACCAGTTCCAGGACTTCGCAGGCAGCCGGGGCGATAGCGGAATCCTCACAGGAGATAACCACGCTAAAATCTTTTCCCGCCTCATAGGGAGAACGGTATGGACTCCTCAATCTAAAGTTCACGCTGGCTAATCTTGCATGGGATTGTCATCGTCAACCATAGGCCGATCCGCCCACCGGAAAGGCAGGTCTGATTTAGTGGCACTAGGGCTTTTACCTAGTCAGCCCGCTGCCAGCTTTCTCGCAGGGTCCCCGATTTGACGCCATGGTTGGCATTTTCAAACCCGTGGATTCGCCAAGTTTTGAATGCAGAAAGGGGGGAAAGGAGTATGTTTCATTGGCTCTGGTGGCAGATCGGTTTCTGAGCAGCTGGTTCCTCCGACTGTCCGGTTTCTTCGGCTGTTATCAGGGCCGTGTCGCAGGCGGGAATGTGAAAAAATGTTGCTGGTGTGGGCGCATCTACCAACTGATTCAACCTCTCCCAACTTGCGCTCTCCTTTTTCCTTCGTCTTTCAGTTGATCCGCGCGTCCACAACAGCTAAGGCGATCTTATTCCGCATTTTAATTCTGTCAAGTAGTTCAGGTGGAATTCATTTTATCCCGGCCAATCCGGCGGTGTTCAGGATTATCGGACAGGTTCGTTGATTGGTGCCGGGAGAGCTGATTCGCGGTGGTCAACCCTGGCAGAGGTGGGTGGAAGCTGATGAGAGCAAAGGCTTTTTGGGGGCTATCAACTGGTCGGGTCGGGTAGTAAGCGGATGCGATAACTTTTCGCTCCCAAGTTCGTGCCCATTTTTAGTGCATTTTCACGTCCGTCGCGTTAAACATTTTACCGTGCCAATTTTCTTCGCTCGGATTCCGGTGCGTGTGGCTCTGATTGCGTTGTTGTTTTTTGTCCTCACTTTGAGCCGCGGCGTGACGCTGGAGAGCCTGCCGCTCGCCGCCAAGCTCTCCGGCTGGGACTGGTTGCCGATGACGGGGCAGCCCTTGCTCTGGCTGCTGACGCTGCCGTTGCGTGTGTTGCCGGCGGCATGGGTGCCGGCGGGTTTGAATCTCTTTTCCGCCGTTACCGGGGCGCT
>TBL_comb47_HYPODRAFT_10004645_pt1 | contig 15685 bp, 7 predicted proteins | sample TroBogypolimnion_40_FD_10682 | JGI IMG/M metagenome (IMG submission 10682)
GGAGAAGTCCTCATCCAGGGCGGAGACGGCGGTGCCAGACTGTTGGGCGAGGGCGAACGCCCCCGCCACAGGACGGAAGCGGGCGGTCAGGAGGGGGGAGGTTGCCCCGTGGGCTTTGGCCTCCCTGGCGGCGGTTCGCAGGTCATAGTCCAGGAACCCGGTCCCGGTAGCCGTCAGGCGGACCGGCAGTGCCTCGGTTCGCCGAGTGCAGTCGACTTGGCCATGAATCGTCAGACCATGCTGGTGAGGGTCCGGAAGGGGCAGTTGCGTGAGCGCCTCGGTCTGGCCGTCAATCACCAGGACCCTTCGCCCCGGGTCACCGGGCGGGAGCAACCCGAAACGGCAGACATCGTCGGTCGTGTCCACCCACAGAGGTTGGCCGTCCAGGGTCAATCGCGAAATGGCATGGTTGAAAGCTAGCCCTGGGATTGCCTCGTGAGCCTGGCTGAACCGGGGCACCAGTACCAGCCGCGCCTCCAGCTTCAGCGTGTGAAGCAGGGTGTTAAAGAGGTTCGCCTTATCTTTGCAATCACCGAATTGGTTTTGCAACACCTTGGCGGCGGAGTGCGGGCGAAGGGAATTCACCCCGAGCGGCACCGCGACATAGCGCAAGGCAGTCACATAGTTGTAGAGTGCCAGGACTTTCTCGCGCTCGGTTTTGGCGCCGCGGGTCAGTTCTGCAGCTTTGGCCTCGAGCTCAGGGGTGAGGGTGTCAGTGAGCCGGCTGAGGCGCTCGTACCACTCCGCAAAGGCCCGCCAGTCGGGGAAGGTCGAGAGCAGGAGACGGGGTTGCTGGTGCGGTGAGGACAGGAGATCCTGATCGCGCGCCGGCAGGTTATCGAAGCGCCAGGAGTAAGCGGACCCGTAGGTGCTTTGGCTGACAACCGGATCGGTGCTGGCGATGCCTTCGACGGCAAAATGGAAGGCGCTGGCCTTGGGCACGGCGACCGTCACGACCGTCTCGATTGCCGGCAGGTCCAGGGTAATGGGAACCTCCATGGAGACGTGAGGCAGGGGGAACTCCTTCCATTGGCTCCGGTAGTGGAGGTGCAACACGGCCCCGGGGGTGACGCCGGGAAGGGAGAAGAACTTCCGGTGGCCGGTTTGGTAGTCGCCTACCGACTCGGCTCCCACCTCGCGAATGGCTTCCGGGTCCAAGCGGGTTAACGCGCCGTTCGTCTGTTGGAGTTCACAGTCTAGAAAGGTGATATCCTCGAACGGAGGGGAGTAGGAGAAATCAAAATCGGCCAGGCGTTTGCCCTCGAAGGTGAGGACTTGGATGAACTCGTCATGTTCGACCGTGACGGCCGGGTTGGCGCCGAAAGTATGGCTGATGCGCCGGCGTAGAATAACGCCGTCGGCATCCGGGAATTGCCTCGCCTCTACCCGCAGGATCGGCTGCCAAGCGGCGGGCAGGTTCGTGTTGGAGGATTCACGTTCTGGCGCAGCGGCGAACGGAGCCTCAGCCTTGGTAGCAGGTTTGGCGGGCAAGGCGGAGCCTTCCTCGGTCCCGACCGCCAAGAGCCGGGGTGACGTTCTTTCCGCCCACCAGGTCGGTTCCTCCGTGCGTGCCAAATGACGCTCGCTGTACCAGGATTCCGTCGCCCGCCCAACTTCGACACACAAGGCCTCAAAGCCCTGACCGGCCCCTGCCCTGACCAGGCGCAACATCACTCCCATGCCGATCGGGTCACTCGCGAAAGCGGTCTCGCATTCCGAAGACAGAGTCCACCGCCGTTCACCTGCCAGCGAGCGGGCGAAGGCGCCGCTCTCGCGAAAAAGCAAAACCCAGTACGAAGGGCGGCCTGCGGCTTGATCGGCCAGCGCTTGAAAATCCGCCGGGGTGAGCCGAGGCCCGCGCACGTGAAACACCGGATTCCTGCCCTGTCGCCCGCCATGGCCCCAGGCAATTACCACCAACGGGTTGGTCTGCCCGGCGAGTTCACGGCCCAAATCGAGAAAATGCGCCCGATCCGCTTTGAGCGTCTGGGTTGGAGTTTTGACCGGGAGTACGACCGTCTCCGGGGCGTCGGTCAGGACGACCAAACGCTGGGCCTGGCCACCGTTCTCGATCAGGTCGAGCCAGCTCTTGATCTGCTCGCGGAAACTGGTCTCACTTTCGAGGTCTCCAGGCAGGCCGGTCATCAGCACCACCGTGCTATGCGGGGGCGGGAAACGGTGAATCGGCAAGGAGGCAACCGCAGTCAGGGCGAGCAGGCAAAGCCCTAACCCAGCCGCGGAGCATGATCCACGCCCTCGGTTTAGCCTGGCCATAGGTTTGTCATACCCGGACAAGAGTTCCTGGGACCTTCCCGAATCTTAGACCGTAGGAGGTCGCACAAAACGGTAACCTAGCTCACCGCCTTTGTCGCGTTATTTTCGTCAAGGCTCAAAACTGCGCAGGCATCGGCTAAGCTTGACCAGGAAGAGGTCGATTTCCGGCTCAGTGACGCTGAGGTTCGGCCGGGTGCGTATGCTCTTGGCGCCGGCGCCGAGCAACAAGAGGCGCTCGGCCTCTAATGCCAAGTCCACGAGCCGGGCCCGCATCTCCGCAGTAGCCAGGGAGAAGCCCTGGTAGAGGCCCAATCCCCGAATGTTGGAGATCACCGCCGGATATCTCCCTGCCAGCGCACGCAATCCCGCGGCCAACCGCTCGCCCTTGGATCGGGCTGCGGGAATCAGTTCTTCCCGCTCGACAATTTTCATTTCTTGCACGAAACGCACCATATCGGCCAGCGAGCCTCCCCAAGTGGAATCGAGCACCCCGTGGTCGGCCATGGGATAGAGCATATAAACCACCCCCGCGCCAAATTTCTTGGCGGTAGCGACAGCCTGTGGTGGGTGCGGCAAGCCCAACTGGTCCACCATGAAGAGTTCGCCGGTCGGTCCCCCAGCCGTCTGGACCTCGTCGAAACCGAGATAAACCCGGTGTTCATGGGCCAGCCGGCTCAATCCTTGAAAGAACTCGAGCTCGGCCACCCGGTGACCGCCGGCACCCTGAATCGGCTCGACGATGATCCCGGCTACCTCACCGGGAAAACGACTTAACAGACCCTCGACCGTCCGCAAGGCCTCGGCGGTGCGGCGGTGATTGACTTCCGGGGCCTCTGAGGTGTTGACTGCCGGGAAAGGGATCTGCAGGTTCCCGGGAACAAAACCATGAAAGTCTTTGGTGGCCACGGGGTCCAGCGTTTCGGTGACGTTCAGGGCGAAGACGGTCCGCCCGTGGAAGGCCTTTTCGAAGTAGAGGAACCGACCCGGTTGCCCCCCGCTGGGGGAGGTTCCCCGCGCCTGGTGGAAGAGATTGATGAGGTACTTCATCATATTCTCAACGGCTTCGGCGCCGGAGTTGACCGCATAGACCTCCAGTTTCGGGTTTCTCATGCAGCGGGGCGCCAGGCGATGCAGATTGCGATAATACTCCAGGCATTCCATGGTCAGAAAGTCGGGGTTGGCCACTTTGTTGTTGGCGGCTCTCACCAAGCGCTGGACATACTCGACTTCGTAAAGGCCGGGATGGTTATGGCCGATGAGCTTGGAAGCGTAATACCCCGCCCAATCAAAAATACGGTCCCCTTCGACGGTGACCAGCCACATCCCCTCGCAACGGGCCAGGTCCACCACAAACGGATAGGGATCGGCGATAACGTACCGTCTAAGCTCTGCAATCAAGGCCGAACTGATGGCCCCGGGAAGAACCCCTGCCCTGCCTGCTCCGACCGGGTTGCAACACCCGTTCGCGGCGTCCAAGTCGCTGCTGTCCATAAGGGTTCCCGTTAGTCCATTTCTCGGCTGTCCCGGCCGGCGCGCTCCTCAGGGAACCGGTTTCCGGACCCGCGTCGAGCCCGATCCGCCCCCTACGCGGGCAGTTACACAGGATTATCAACAAACATCCAGTCCCAACTGCCCTGCCAGCGGGGTAAGATCCTCTCCCGAGGCCGGTAGACAACTGAGCAATCTCGACCGTCGCTCGGCGACCCAATCCGAGGTTTCCTTGCGGGTTTGCAGGCCGCCCGTCAGCCCCAGGAGCCGTCGCCACTCTGCCTGACCTTCCCGATTGTAATCCTCCAACGAGGCCAAGGGCGCGTTAGCGCGCAGAATGTGCCGTAACCGCTGGGCCAGAGCTTCCGCTTCCAGCATGCCTATGTTCATACTTTGCGCCCCGACCGGCCCGGTTTGGTGGGCCGCATCTCCTGCCAGCCAGCACCGATCCTTGCCAAATTCCTTGGCCAGCCGCGCCTCGAAAAAGACCTCGGTGCACCACGTCACCTCGCGCACGCCCGCCGAAAACCACGGGGCGCGCTCGCGAACCATCTTCTGCACATATTGTCGAATCCGTTCGTCAACCGCCTTTTGCTCGAAACGCACGAGGCGTCGCTCCTTCTCCGGAAACTCGGCACCTAACTCGGATCGATCCACCTGGAACGTCCACCGGTGCTTGTTCCCAGGCAAAGGCCAGAGCACGTTCGTCGTGCGTTGATCGAGCACTACCCGAACCTCGGGTTCAATCGGCGTGTCGGAAAGAAACTCGTAAGCGGCAAAGAACTCGGGTCCTCCCATTTTCGAATACTCGATTCCGAGTCGTTGGCGCACCAGGGAATTGTGACCGTCCGCCCCCACCAGGAATTGGGCGCGAACCGCAAACGTTCTTCGCACCAGGCTCTCCCAATGCGGCACGATATAGCCGGTCCCGGTTCCCCCCAGTTCCTCGACTTCGACCATCAGCGAATCCCCCTCGTCCCTGAGGTCGGCGAACCGGTGATCCCAGGCAACGGTGACCCCGAACCCCTGGTGCAAACGTTCCTCCAAGGCCCCCTCTAGGGCACTCTGTGGCAGAATCACCAAGAACGGCGATTGCGGTAGTTTGACCTCCGCTCGCCGGAGCTGACCGTCGTAAAAGGCCATGCGATCGAGTTGTCGACCCTGTTCCAGCAGCGGTTCGGCCACACCCAGCCGCTTCAATAGCCGCATCACCCGGGGATGTAACGCACAAGCGTAACTGCGCGTTGTGGTACGTGGTTCCCGGTCAAGGATACGGACGTCAATCCCCGCCTCTGCCAGCAGCAAGGCGGTCAACAACCCGACGGGACCAGCGCCGACTACCAGTACTTCAGTTTGATTTTGTCGCATGAGATAAATGGGCTCATTGGGGCCAGCGAACCCGCCACCGGTGGCGAGCTACGCCTGACCCCCAACTCAGTTTCAGCCGCATAGCTTATGACCGATATCATAGGCCACCGACCGCCGCCTGTCATGAGTAATTTGAGAGCCACCTACGGCCCGATCCGAACCCGGTAAAACTGGCGGTTCGTGTTGAGCGGAAACTCGGACCTGAAGCTGGGGCCGTGTTGGCTGGCATTCACCCCGTCGGAGGCGGTGTGCCAGTTCACCAAATCCGGGCTTTCCTGGAAGACGATGGTTTGCCCGGAGTACTGAGCCTGCGCCGTGATTGACAGGTTTCCATCCGTGGCCACCACCGCGCCGAGGAGGCACGGGAGGGGATTGGCCGTGAGCTCCAGGGCGTTGAGGAAGACGTCGACCGATCCCGCGGGTGAAATCACATCAAAGACCCCCTGAAGGTCCAATTGGCCATTGGCATCGGAGATCAGCAACCCGCCGATCGTGGCGTCGTAATCTGCCGTCGGCAACCCGCCGGGAGAACTATACTGGTGAGCGATCGTCCTGCCGGAAATCGCTTCGGTCCAATCGGACACTCGGCCGGGGCTCGAGGAGGCGAACGACCAAAGGTTGACGCCATAGACGGTATTGGGGGTCAGATTCTGGATCAGCACGTCCAGGCCCGTCCCAACGTTGGGTGTGTAATCAAAGATGAAACTATTATAGAGATTGGCGGTGGTCATGGCCGGCGGATGGTTGGTGACCAGGGGATAGCCACCTTGCACGGCTCGATCCCGGTCCATCAGGGTAGCACCGCCAAGGGGCGAAACGGTCACCTTGGTGGCGCCGTTGAAGAGGGTGGGGCCAGAATTCAGGCTCATGATCTGCCATCCGGATTGAAAGTCAGCGGGTGGGGTCACGTACGCCACGGCGGCGACAAACTGCAACCGTAAGATGGTGCGGTTGAGATTGGTTGAAGGCGCAGGGTAACCATGGACCATTAATTGAACTACCGCACTGGTGGCCGCGCCGACCCCGTTCGAAACCGTCACATAATAATAACCCGTGTCGGTCAACTGAACATTCGTCAACGATAGGCTACCGGTCGCCGCTGAGGGGTTGGCCACCGTTGAAATGGGGTTGCGGTTGCAAAACCATTGATACGCCAGCGGTGGGGTTCCGTTGGCCTGAACGGCGAAGGCGTCATTCTCGCCCACGTAGGCATTCGTGATCGAGCTCGGATTCTGGGCGATTGTCGGCGGGATCGGCGCCGGTTGAGTGGTAAAAAGGCCAACGATGGAGGCGCTGAAGGAAGTATAAGACGTGTAGGTGCCCCGAAACCACAGCACGCAGGGCTCGCCGCCGAAACGGCGCGGGATGCAAGGGCGCAGGTTGTCCACGGTTGAATTCGTCGTCATCGCCTGCCAGTTGAAACTCAACCCGCCGTTGGTTGTGGCGCCCTTCCAGATCTCATAATGGTTGCCCAAAGGGACCTTGGTGGTGGTGCTGAGATCGAACGGGTTGGCTGCGTCAGTAGCGACGTAAACCGTGGCCGGGTCCTGCGGGTCGAGGCACACGCCGCCACCGTAGTCAGGCTGTGCGTCATACAAGGGGCGGCCGGCCTGGGCGATAAGCCGCTTCTGCCAATTCGTGCCGGTCCAACGCGCATAATAGTAGCAAATGCGGGAGTCATACCAGTTCGTGCCAGTCACATTATCGACCTTGGTCTGAAAGACGCAAAATGGGGCGCCATTGGTCTGATAGGCGATTTCCCAACACCAGGCGCGGGCTCCAGGAATCCACTGGTTCGGATCTGACTGCGCCCCCGTGCTGTACTGGTAAATCACCGACCCGCGCTCGCCGGCATCATGCAGGATGGGGAGAGCCCCATAGGTTTTGAGGAATGTCCCGTCGGTTTGGTAAAACGCCCCACCCTGGTAATAGAGATGGTAGAGGGAGGTAGGAAGGCTGTCCGGATGGCCGTCGGTATAGAGAAAATCCAGGCGCTGCCAATAATCAGAGCAATATTTGACGTAAGGCCGGATGCTGTCGTTGGCGCCGGTTTGGATCAAAGTCTGGGGGGGGGACCACGTGGCGCCACCGTCGGTGGAGTTAAAGACTGTGGGATTGTAGTTCAAGTATCGGGCAAAGTTATAAATTCTCCCGCCTTCGCCCGCGAGTTGGAAGGGGTTCGAATAGCTCAGGCCGGTGGCAACATTGGTTCCCGTACTGGCTCGTTGTTCCCCGCCCCAGGCCGACGCCGAAGCCGGATTGGTGCCGTTCGAAAGACGATAGGTGAAGAACTGATCATCGCCATGGCGGGCATAGACCGCAAGCATCGTCCCGTCCTGTTTGCGAAGCAAACCGGCTACGTCGTGATCGTCCTGCTCCGTCAGGCTGCTAGTCCATAAATTACTGGTGCCGCCGGTTTGAGGATTGAACGCACTCAGCACCACCCGTCCATCGCTAAAGCGGTTGTAAGAAAAATAAAGGAGTCCATTGCTCAGCAGTGCGCGCGGGTCGTTGAACCAGGTCCACGCGCCATCGTTGGCGAGCACCGCGTAGTTGGTCTGAGCCTGCATCAAGCCCAAGGCGCCCGGGAATGTGAAAACCAAGCAAGCAAGGCCAACGCGAAACCACTCCCTATGGCCCCGGAGGCTGTGCCGATGGTTATCGGGATACTCCGACCGTGCAGGCTCGTGGGCATTAGACAAACCGACCCCCGGCCAAGGCGGGGAGGCGATGCCGTTGTTCATAAGGGGAATGGTTAAACGGTTGCGTGGGTGAAGCAAGACAAAGTCACGTTCCAAAATACGTTCTAAAAAGCGTCCCAAAAAGGCGGTTGACCGGGCTGATAGCGCGGAGTAGCGTCCGGGATGAGCTATCGGATCTCAGCCCTCGGCTTGGCCGCGCTCGGTGCGTGCTGCGGCCTGTCACTGGCCCGGGGGCAGGCGAACTATACCACACCATATACTTTCACGACGATCGCGGGGAACGCCGGGTATGGCATAGCCGATGGGGTCGGCAGCGTGGCGCGGTTCAACCTGCCGCAAGGGATAGCGGCGGACCTCGCGGGCAACCTCTTCGTGTCGGATGCGCAAAATAGCACGGTCCGGAGGATGACGCCGGTTGTTTCGGGCGGACAAACCAATTGGCTGGTAACCACGATCGCCGGGTTGCCGGGCAGCCCAGGCAGCGCGGATGGCCCGGGCAACACGGCGAGGTTTTATGATCCTCACGGCTTGGCAGTAGACCGCGCGGGCAACGTGTTTGTGGCGGATTTTGGCAACCAGACAGTTCGGGAGATCTCGCCGGTCGTCTCCGGGGGGCAGACCAACTGGGTGGTCGCCACCATCGCCGGGCTAGCGGGTGCCCAAGGCATAGCGGATGGATCGGGCAATACCGCCCGCTTCCACAATCCATCGGGGGTTGCCAGCGACGGGACGAACAACCTGTTCGTGGCAGATGACGGGAACGGCACGATTCGGAAGCTCGCGCTAACCGTTTCCGGCGGCCAAACCAACTGGGTCGTCAGCACCATCGCCGGGCTAGCGGGTAATTTTGGGAGCGCGGATGGAACATCGACCAATGCTCGATTCTACAACCCGTTCTACCTCGCGTTGGACGCGACGGGGAACCTGTACGTGGCGGATTACGGTAGTTGCACGATTCGCCAGTTGACCCCGCCATCCTCGCCCGGGCAAACCAATTGGTCCGTAAGCACGATTGCCGGTTTGGTCGGCAGTTTCGGGAGCAACGACGGCACGGGGACCAATGCACAGTTTCTAAACCCTTTCGGCATCGCGGTGGCCAAGTCCGGCACGCTCTACGTCGCGGATTCCGGAAACAACACGATCCGGAGCGTGACGCCCAAGCTCACCAGCGGAATCACCCAGTGGACGGTGGGCACCATCGCCGGGTCGGCGGTCAATTCGGGCAGTGCCGATGGATCCGGCAGCGGTGCCCTATTCAACTACCCGAACGGGCTGGCCGTGGACGGGGCCGGGACGCTGTATGTGACCGACACGTTCAATGACACGATTCGCGACGTCACCCCGAGCGGCATGCCGGGCCAAACCGTTTGGACCACGACGACCATTGCCGGCCTGGCGGGCGGCAACGGCAGTGGCGACGGGACGGGCAGCGCGGCCCAGTTCGACTCTCCCGACGGCGTGGCGCTGGACCAGTCAGGAAACCTGTACGTTACCGATTTTGACGACTGCACCGTCCGCCGGATCAGCCCCACGCTGGCGGCGGGTCAAACTCACTGGGTGGTAACCACTATTGCCGGATCGGTGGACAATTATGGCAGTGCCGATGGCACCGGGGCTGGGGCGCAATTCGACTCCCCGGACAGTATCGCGGTGGATACTTTGGGGCGATTGTATGTGGCGGACACGGCCAACGAAACGATCCGGCTGATCACTCCGCTAGGGACCGGGGCTAACGTCCAATGGAAAGTAACCACGATTGCCGGTTCGGTCGGGATCGTCGGCAGCGCGGACGGCATCGCAAGCCAAGCGGAATTCGCCGGCTTGGGCGGCATGATCTTGGACAGCGCCGGGAACCTCTTCGTGGCGGATTCGGGCAATTACACGGTCCGAAAGGTATCACCAGTGGTGTCCGGCGGCCAGACCAACTGGCAGGTATCCACCATCGCGGGTTTAGCGGGTAGCACGGGCACCAACGATGGCATCGGGGCGGCGGCCCGCTTCAGCAGCCCTTACGGGATCACGCAAGATCCAGCGGGAAACCTGTTTGTGACGGACGGCGACAACCACACTATCCGAGAAATCACCCCGTCCATCTCGGCTGGTACGACCAACTGGGTGGTGACGACCATCGCGGGATCCGCCGGCACCAGTGGCGCCCTGGACGGGATCGGAACCGGCGCGCTGTTTAACACCCCCGCCGGCATCGCCGCCGACGCGGCGGGCAACTTGTTTGTGACGGAAGCGAGCCAGAACACCGTCCGCAAGCTAATACGGCGTATTTCCGGCGGACAGACCAACTGGGTGGTGAGCACCCTCGGTGGATTAAGCGGCACCCATGGCAGCGCCGATGGGACGGGGAGCGCATCGAGCTTCAATTCGCCCTGGGGAGTGGCAGTGGATCGGAGCGGGAACCTCTATGTGACCGATTGGTTCAATTACACCATTCGCCAGGGCATCTCCCCGCCGGTGATGGAGCTGAATCCTCCTACCCTGACCGGTCCCGAGGTCCAGATTAACTTCGGCCTGGCGGCCGGGTGGGCCCACTCCTTTGAGCTATTGGGCGCCCCCACGGTCAACGGGCCCTGGACTACCAACACCTCAGCCAACCTGGCAACGAATGGGCCGGCGGTCTCCTTCAAGTTCACGGCCCCCGTGGGCCAGACCCCAGCGCAGTTCTATCGTGTTCAATGCCCCTAAGGCATCCCTCGGCCGGGTGTGCGCTGAAATGCACAGTTGACGGCGGGGACCGTTCACCTATCTTGCTTTAAAGGTCACGAATCTATGCATAACTGCGAAAAACCGTTCGCCGGACTCCCAGAGAGGGGCCGCGCGAGCGGACTATTTAGTGACCCAAACCCGACGACTTTTATGCTTTTTCATCTTCGACAGAGGAGTGAGTTCTCGTCCCTGGCCCTCCGCAGCCTCCTGGCGGCAGCGGCCCTGCTGGCCGCCATCACCGCAACGACCCAGGCACAAGTCACGATAACCAGCGCCGACCTGTTCAACCAGGTGGGGCAATATTATCAGGCCTACGCCAATAACCCCACCAATACGGTGACCATCACCAGTACCATGCTGGGTTCGGCCAGCACCAACGCCCAATTCTGGGATTTCAGCACTGGACCGACCGACGTAACCTACCGTTTCGATTACCTACCGGCGAGCCAAGGAACCAATGGGGCGGATTTTGTTGCCTTGGGCGCAACGATGGCTCAGCGACAAACCATGACCAACGACCCTACTGATATCCAGTTTCTCTATTTCAAACTGGATCCCACTAGAGGTCAGGTCGATTACGGGTTTTACGATCCCAGCTTCAGCGCGTCTCAACCCGAATCATTTTTCACCAATGTCAACGGGTTGCAGGATTTCCCGAATACAATTCAGTTCGGCGGGACATGGTCTGGCGCGACCGTTTTTGAATCAGTATACAGCCTCGCCGGTTTCGGGGACTTTCCTGACCAAATCACCTATACCTCGACGGATACCGTCGACGCCTTTGGCTACGTCAACCTGCCGAACCTTGGCCTCCAGGAGTGCCTCCGGGTCCACGAGGCGGTGGAATATGACACAGCGATGGACTTGGGTTCGGGCTATCAATCCGTCGGCACCGAGTATATCCTGAACTACTATTGGCTGGTACCCGGGCACGGCATCGCGGTGCAAATCAACTCCACGCCAAGCAGCACCCCCGTCGCAGACGCCCTGCCCGGTGGCGCGCAGGAGTTGGTGCGTATGTTTCAGGCTTATCACCCCACCAGCGTCATAGTCCCCACCAATACCTACATCCAGGGGCTCAAACTCGCGTTCCTGCCGACCGCAGGCTTCCTGAGTTGGACGGCGCTGACGGGGGCGAGTTCGTACACGGTGCAATACAGCACGAATCTGGTTAGTTCGACCAATTGGCACACGCTGACCACCACGGCCTCGAACTTCGCGTTGGACCCGGCAGCAGTTACCGCTTCTGCTCCTAGACGATTCTACCGGGTCCTCACCACGCTCGGCCCCAAATGAGGTATTGAGCCATGCCCGACTCCACAGGCTCATTCGGACGATACCGCAGGGCGTTGGTTCGGGCCGGTAGACCGGGGACTTCCCCCACTGAAGAAGCTGCGGGTTTCGCCACGGCGGGCACTGGCTCCACAGGGATGGGGCGGAGGTTGGAGCCGAGGCAACGACAGGCCCATGGCCGGAGCGCTTGGGGGTTAACCTCAGGCTTCACGCTGATCGAGTTGCTGGTGGTCATTGCGATCATCGCCATACTGGCGGCCTTGCTGCTCCCGACACTGTCCGCTGCGAAGGAGAAAGGGCGCGCCGCGAAGTGCAAATCCAACCTGCGCCAGCTGTCCGTGGGGCTGCAAATGTACGTGGATGATACGCACACCTATCCGGTTTTTTCGTTCGACCAGAACGGAGGGATCATCAACCTGGGTTTCTGGTCCACGCACCTGATTCCCTACGTCCAGCATGATTGGACGAACGACCTGTATCTCTGCCCCTCGTATCGCGGCCTGACGCTGGCGGGCAATAACCTGGCCGTACCGCTGGGCAGCTACGGTTACAATGCCAACGGTGTCCAGTTCGGCTTGAGCCCGTTCGGGCTCGGCGGGTACCTCACCAACCCCGCGGACACCAACACCATCCAGGTAATTCGAGAGTCCGCCATCGCAGCGCCGGCGGAGATGATCGAAGTGGGCGATGCCAACCTCATGTGGGTCATGCCGTTGATCTTAAAAGCCTACTACGGCATCGATGGTCCGGTGAGTTACAGCGGGTATGCGCGGCTGGACATCAGTTCGCGGGACACCGAGGAAAGCCCCTCCTTCGCAGGGAGTCCCGGCATCCTCGGAGCCCAACAGCAACGTCACGGAGGCCGGTTCAACGTAGCCTTTTGCGATGGCCACATCGAGAGCCTGCTGGATGCGAAGTTATTCGAGAAAACGGACTTGGGGCTGGCCCGTTGGAATAACGACCACCAACCGCACGCCGACAAGCTGACCCGTTGACATGGAGTTAGGCGCTTTGGCTCAAGAGGTGCGTGCCGCGGGGTGGATCACCCTGAGAGTGCTTTGCCTTTGGCTGGCGTTGATCGAAGCGAGCCTCAGTGCCCAGACCTTCCAGGCGGCGCCACGCCGGACACTGGCGGAAACCAGCCCGGCTGAGACGGCTGGGCTGGTTGCCATCGGGCAGCTCCCCGCCACTAACCGCCTCCGCCTTACACTGAGCCTGCCCCTCCGCCAACGCGCCGCCTTGGCCAGTCTGCTGACGGATATCTACGATCCCGCCAGCGCCAACTACCGCCATTATCTCACCCCGGAGCAATTTGCCGAGCGATTCGGCCCAGCCAAACCAGACTACGAGGCGCTCAGAGAATTCGCTCGCACCAACGGCTTCACGATCACCGGTGAACATCCCAACCGCACGCTGCTAGATGTTAGCGCGACCGTCGCGGACCTGGAACGGGTCTTTCAAACGACCCTGCGAGTCTATCCCCATCCGACGGAAGCGCGCTCGTTTTACGGCCCGGAAACACCGCCTTCGATCGCCGGTCAACTGCCCGTGCTGGACCTCAGTGGACTCAACAACTACCACCTCCCGCGACCCAAGAGTCTGCATACGGCTCCGGCTGAGGTCTTGCGCCACGCCACACCGAAGAGCGGATCCGGGCCCAGGGGCACGTACCTCGGGACTGACTTCCGCGCCGCCTATGTCCCTGGAGTCACGCTCACCGGGGCTGGTCAGATGGTGGGATTGCTGGAATTCGACGGTTATTATGTCAGCGACATCGTGGCGTACGAGAATCAAGCCGGATTGCCGGCCGTCCCGCTGCAGAACGTGCTCATCGATGGCTTTGGCGGGGTGCCCGCCGCTCAGAACAACAATAGCAGCGAGGTATCGCTGGACATTGAAATGGCAGCCTCCATGGCACCGGGACTGGCGGGGATCATCGTCTATGAGGGCCCCACCGATGGCACCGCCAGCAACGACATCTTGAACCGGATGACGACGGACAACCTGGCCAAGCAGCTCAGTTGTTCCTGGGATTTCCTCAGCGCCACGGCCGGCAGCACGGATCAGATCTTCCAGCAAATGGCCGCGCAAGGCCAGTCCTTTTTCGACGCCTCCGGCGACAATGGCGCCTATACGGGGTTCATATCCCCGCCCAACGATGACCCGTATATCACCGTGGTGGGCGGCACGACCTTGACGACCGGATCGGGAGGCGCCTGGTCCTCGGAAACGGTCTGGAATTGGTACACCAGCGGCGCGGGCACCGGCGCCAGCGGGGGCGGGATCAGCACCACCTACCCGATCCCAGACTGGCAGGCCGGGATCAGTATGTCCGCCAACCAAGGCTCCACCAGCAAGCGGAACATCCCCGATGTGGCCATGACTGCGGATAACGTCTGGGTCGTATATAATAACGGCACGAAAGGGGCCTTTGGCGGCACCAGTTGTTCCGCGCCACTCTGGGCTGGGTTCACGGCACTGGTTAATCAACAGGCCGTGGCCGCCAGTGGCACGACAGTCGGTTTTCTCAACCCGAGCCTCTATGCGATCGGCAAGAGCTCGGCTTACACCGCGACGTTCCACGACATCAAAACCGGTAATAGCTTTCCGAAGCTCAGCTCGACCAAATTTGTGGCGGTGGCCGGCTACGACCTCTGCACGGGTTGGGGCACGCCCACCGGGCAGAGCCTGATCAATGCGCTGGCAGCGCGAGCCAACTCCCTGCTGGTCACGCCCGCTACCGGTTTCACCACCACCGGCCCGGTCGGCGGGCCGTTCAGTCCCGCGTCACAGACGTTCTCTTTGACCAATTTCGGAACTGCCGCCGTAAACTGGTCGATCGTCAACACGAATACCTGGCTTACGGCGTCACCAAGCTATGGCACCCTGACGCCCGGCTCACCCTCCACCACCATCACCGTGGCCTTGAACTCGGCCGCCAACCTTCAGGCCGCCGGCGTTTACCCAGCGGGATTGCAGGTTTCCAATCTCACTGCGGGCGTAGCGCTGCAGACCGGGCCCTTCATCCTGTTGGCTGGCCAGAGCATCGTGCTGAACAGCGGGTTCGAAACCGGCGATTTCGCCCAATGGACGCTGCAAGGGTCCACCCTCGACAATCACGGCGCGGGCAGCACCAGCCTGCCGGCCCATCCTGAGTTGGTGCATTCGGGCTCGTACGGCGCCCTGTTAGGGGAGGTGGGCTCGCTCGCCTATCTCTCGCAGACCCTATCCACCGTCCCGGGCCAGTATTACTTGCTCTCGTTTTGGGTTACCAGTCCCTATTTTACAGGGACCACCACCCCGAACGAGTTTCAGGTCGCCTGGAACGTCACCACTAACTCATCGATCTTGCTCTTCGACCAGGTGAACCTGGCTCCCTTCAATTGGACCAATATGCAGTTTATCGTGAGCGCTTCCGGGACCAGCACGGTCCTGCAGTTCGGCGCGCGCGATGACCCGCAGGCCTTCGGCTTGGACGACGTTTCGGTCGCGCCCGTTAATCCGCCCCGATTCCAGGGGGTGACCTCCACCAAATCAGGGGTTACCCTGACGTGGGTGACGTTGCCAGGACTGATCTATCAGCTCCAGTACACCACCAACCTGCTCGGCGGTAATTGGAACCTGGTCGGGGCCGCCATCACGGCCACCAATACGCTCACGACTGTGATCGATGTCCAACCTACAGACCAGCACCGGTTTTTCCGGGTGGTACTCGCACAGTAAGCAGCGCCGGCTCGCCGCCGGATAGCAGCCTTCGCGTAGACCGGCGTCGGAGGAGACGGTCCCTGACGAAGCGACCAAGATCCGATATCCAGATTCTGATACAGGCGGCTACTGGGGTG
>TBL_comb47_HYPODRAFT_10004646_pt1 | contig 15683 bp, 14 predicted proteins | sample TroBogypolimnion_40_FD_10682 | JGI IMG/M metagenome (IMG submission 10682)
ATTCCATATCAACCGACGCGGCGAGCCAGGACAAGTCACGGCTCGCCGAGCTGCGGGTCCGTCTCGGCGAACTGAAGACGCGCCTGACCGACGAGCATCCCGACGTCATCAAGACCAAGAGCGAGCTGGCCGACCTGCTGAAGCAGCTCCGCTCATCCGGGCGCGACACCGCAGACAACAAGCCGGACAACGTGGCCTACGTCACGCTCTCCTCGCAACTGGCCGGCATCCGGTCGGAGATCGAAACCGCCAAGCGGCAGATCGCGGCCTTCACCAAGAAACGGGACGACTACCGCAAGAGGGTCGCCGCCACCCCGGGGGTTGAGGAGGGGTTCCGCGCCCTGATGGACGACCGGGCCCATTACCAGATCAAGTCCGACGACCTGACCCGGAAATACCTGGAGGCGAAGACCTCGCACGGCCTGGAAAAGGAGCAAAAGGGCGAGCGCTTCTCCCTGATCGACGCGGCGCGCCTGCCGGAGAAGCCGGTGAGTCCCAACATACCGGTCATTCTCCTGGTCGGCCTGGTGCTCGGCATAGGGTCCGGGGCGGGGATGGCCGCCCTACGGGAACAAAACGACCACACCGCGCGCACCCCGGAGCAGCTCTGCCTTGCCACCTCGCTTCCGGTGCTGGCGAGCATTCCCGAGATCCTCACCTGGCAGGATCTCGCCCGGCGCCGTAGGCGGCGCAGGAACACCGCCCTTGGCTTGCTCCTCGTGCTGGTGCTGGTGCCGCTCGCCTTTCAGTTCCTGGTGATGGACCTGGACGTCTTCTGGGCGCGTCTGCTGCGGCGCGCGGCGAATCTTTGATCGTTACTGCACCACAAAAGTGCCTGGGTGTCAGGTGTAAAAGGAGTGACCGTCATGGCAATTGCGATAAGAAGCAAAAAACAGTCGGAGCAGTTTCCACGCAGCGCAGAGCCGGTTCTGCCGCAGGATGAAAGGAGCGTCGGTGCCGGGAGCCAGGGGGCTACCGAGCGGGAATCCCGGGCCGGACAGATCTTCGGCGGGCAGCAGGTCGAGGCCGGGCAGAAATTGGATACTGAGAGGAAATTCGATACCGACAGGGAATTCGACGTCGTGCAGGAACCCGCGTCCCCAAGCGGATCCTCACGGCGCCCCTCCTTCGGCATGTTCCGGCGCCCCCTCAGCAGGTTCCGGAAAAGCTTCGGCGGGAACAGGAGCCAGGAGGAGGCCGCGGAACTGCCGCACCCGCCGGCCCTGCGCCCCTCCGACCTGCTCAAGATGGGCTACGTGGCCCCGGTCTACTCGCTCTCCCGGTCGGTGCGGCTCAACCCGCGGGTCATGTCGGCCAACCGCTGCGTCGCCTTTCAGCCCGACAGCCCCGAGGTGGAGTTTTACCGGCAGCTCAGGACCCGCGTCCTGCAGCTAAGCGGAGGGGAGGGAGGTGCGACCGTCATGGTGACCAGCGCGCTTCCCGGCGAAGGGAAGACCCTCACCGCCATCAACCTGGCGCTCACCTTCGCCAAGGAGTTCAAGCAGACCGCGCTACTGGTGGACTGCGACCTGAGGCAGCAGCAGGTGCACACCCTCATGGGCTTTCCCAGCGATCGCGGCCTGGTAGACTACCTGATGGACGACTGCCCGATCACCGAGCTCTTCGTCTGGCCCGGGGTCGAGAAGCTCTCCGTCATCTCCGGCGGCAAGACGGTGCGCGACAGCTGCGAACTGCTCGGCTCCCCCGGGATGAAGGACCTGGTCTTCGATATGAAGCACCGCTATCCCGAGCGCTACATTTTCTTCGACGCCCCCTCGATCCTCACCAGCGCCGACGCCATCACCTTCGCGCCGCTGGTCGACTACATCCTGGTGGTGGCCCAGGCCGGCCAGACCTCGCTTAAGGACATCAACCGCGCCGTGGAGCTGCTGCCGCCCGAAAAGATCCTGGGGCTGGTCATGAACCGCCGCTGACCCCTTCGGGAAGAGATCCAAAAAACCGAGCCCGCTGCGAGTCCCTGTGACCGCAGCGGGCTTTTTTTTTGGCTCTTCCGCTGGCATCTGGCCGCCTTTCCGTTTTCACCTTGGCAACATCCCCATCCTCGCAAAAGGCAAAATGGAACTGCCTGGAGGGCAATTGTGCACTTTCTGAAACATTCCGTTGTGCGCAGGAAGGAAAAAGGGCGCAGATGCGGCAGGTTGCGAAAAAACAGTGCAAATGGTGGCGTGACGCTGATTTTACCCGGATTTGATGCTGATGTAATATGACCGCGGTATCATCCCCACTGTCCGCAAGCCTTGTCGCCAGTGCAGAAATCCTGCTCGCGAATTGCGGACAAATGACCGTTATTTCCAGGAGCCCGGCGATGATACCTAGATACGGCATTGAGCCGCCAAAGCGCAGCGCCACCCAGTGCGCCTGGTCCGTTTCCCTGCTTATCATGACGCTCTTCGGGATGCTGGTCTGGTTCCCCGGCGCCCTTTGGGCGGCCGAGGCGACTTCGGCGCCCAGCGAGCACAAGAGTCCGGAGCCAGCCGGGCAGCACCCGAAGGCACCCGAAGCCGCAGAGCCGAAGCCGAAGGCACCCGAAACTGCCGAGCCGAAGCCGAATGCCCACGAAACTGCCGAGCCGAAGCCGAAGCTTTCCGAAGTCGCCGAGCTTAAGGAAAAGGCCCAGGATGCCTTCTTGCATAGCCGCTACCCCGAGGCTGTCGCCTACGACCTGAAGATCGCACGGAACTTTCCCGCGAGCAAGGAGCGGCACTACGCCGTGCAGATGCTGGCGACTCTTTACGAGGACAACGTCGTCGACCTGAAGCAGGCGATCAGATGGAACGGGGAGTTCCTGAAGAAGTACGCCGACTCCCGTCAGGCACCCATTTACCGGGAGAAGCTGGAGAGACTCTCCAGCGTGGAAAAGGGAGCGAGCCAGGAGCAGGCCTACAAGAGCTACCTGAAGACCAAGTTCGCCAACAAGGGGGATGCCTACCTGGTGCAGCAGTACCAGGCGCTCCTCAAGGAGCATCCCGATTTCACCTTGAAGGTGGAGGTTCAGAAGGAGATCGCCTACGCCTATGACCGCATGAACCGGCCCAAGGAGAGCTACCAGACCCTGCAGGCCATTGCCGCCCAGAATCCGGGGCGCAAACTCTCTTCAACCGACCAGATCATGGCGGAGACCAACCACTCCTACTGGGAGATGACCACGGAGTGGAAATGGGTGGCCTGGGCGGTCGTGGCCGCGCTTTGGGGGGCGGCCCTCCTGATGAAGCCGTGGCGGCACATGGACCGCTCCGCCCTCAGAACCTACCTGGTCTGGACGGTCTGCTGGGTGCTGCTCATGGCTTCGAGAATGCCGACCTTCTATTCGATGGAGACGGAAGGGTACCTGTTCGTCATCAAGGACACCGCCATCTACACCATGGCAGCCCTGAACCTGCCGGTCATCCTCTGGATCGTGCTCTTCTCCCGGGGAGAGTACTGGCTGGCCCGACCCCGCGCGCTGCGCTGGGTCAGCCCCCCGCTGGCCGTGCTGATGACCATGGCGGCTCTTTACCTGTTCGTCGCCTACCAGCCCAACGGACCCGCGATCGTCAGCGTCTTCGGGGTCAAGTACGAGTACCTGCTGGGCGAATTCAGAAACCATAGGATATAACAAGATGCCAGGAAAAATCCTCAAGATCAAAACCGGTTACAACCCGAACTCCAGCTCCATCGGCGTGGACATGGTGATTTTCTTCACCGCCGGCGCCGCCATCACGGTCCTCTTCAACACCATGGCGGCGCTGCTCTGCTCCGCCAAAGCGGGAAGTGCGGAGCACCCGGCGCACAGGGAAGCCGAAGCCGTCCTGACGGAGGAGCAGCAATGCCCGCAATGAAATTCCGCATGGAGACTTTCGGCGGGGTCCTGGCCCTGGAGGATCCCCCCATGCTGGTGCACGTGGACCGGGACTTCATGCGCACCCTGGGCCACGACGAGGATCCGCTCTGGGAGCAGCCCGAGACCGGGCTCCTCAGCGCCCCGCTGGAGGTCCATTTTTCGGTGACCAACGCCTGCTCCCAGAACTGCGGGCACTGCTACATGGATTCGGGGGAGCGGGACGCGGGGGAAATGTCGGCGGATGATTTCCGCCGGGCGGTCGACGTGCTCGCCGGGATGGGGGTCTTCCACCTGGCGCTCGGGGGAGGGGAGGCGCTGGAGCGCCCCGATTTCTTCGAGTTGGCAAGCTACGTGCGCGAGCGCGGCATGGTTCCCAACCTGACCACCAACGGTCACCTGATGACCGCGGAGACCGCCGGTAGGTGCGGCGTCTTCGGTCAGGTCAACGTCAGCATCGACCAGGCCCCGGCGCCCGGGGGAGCTTCCCCGGGAGACGGTGACTTGGCCCGGAGGGTGGCGGCGATCGATCTCCTTTTGCAGGCGGGGATCAAGGTCGGCGTGAACTGCGTGGTGAGCCGGCAGAATTTCGACAGCCTCTCCGGCATGTTCGCCTTTGCCGCCGGGCGCGGTCTCACCGACCTGGAGTTTCTGCGCCTCAAGCCGGCCGGGCGGGCGACAGCCGACTATTTCGACAGGCGCCTGACGCCGGAGCAAAACCGCGCTTTCTATCCTCTCATCAGGGATCTCTCCCTGCAGTACGGGGTCGCCGCCAAGATCGACTGCTCCTTCGTCCCGATGTTCTGCTGGCACCGCCCGGACAAGGCGCTCATGGAGCAGTTCTCGGTCTACGGCTGCGAGGCGGGCAACGTGCTTTTGGGGGTGCGCTCCGACGGAAAGTTCGCCGGTTGCTCCTTTTTGTCCGGGACGGAGAGCATCCTTGAGCTTCCCGGCCTCTGGAGCGCTTCGCCGCATCTTCAGGCCATTAGGGAGTGGCCCGGTCGGGCGCCGGAGCCCTGCCGGTCCTGCGATTACCTGGATATCTGCAAGGGGGGCTGCCGCGCCGTGTCGAGATTTGTCGCCGGAGATTTCTACTCCCCCGATCCGGAATGTCCCTTTTTGAACCCGAGCATTGCAGCCAAACCATAAGGAGCGCCAAAATGACCAGACAATTCAGCACCGTGCTTTGCTGCGCCATCGTGTACGCCGTCATTCGCTACGCCGGGTTCGCCAGCGTCTCGCCGATTCACATCCCGGTCTACCTGCTGAACAAGGCCCTTTCCATGACCGCCGCCTACTCGCTGCTGATGGCGTCCCTGGGGCTTATGCGCGCCCAGAAGGAGGTCTTCGATTTCTGGAGGAAGGCCTGCATGAACCTCGTGTTCGTTCACGTGCTGCTGTCGCTCTCGATCCTCAGCAAGGGGTATTTCCCGAAATTCTTCGCCGGCGACAACATGATGAGCCTGACCGGTGAACTCACGCTCCTTTGCGGCGCGCTGGGGGTCTACTGCTTCTGGCGCCTCTTGACCTTCGAGACGACCTCCCGCGTCCGGAGGACCCTGATGGCCTCCGCCTGCGCCCTGGTCTCGGGGCACCTCTTCGTCATGGGCTACGACGGCTGGCTGGCAGTGCAGAAATGGAACGGTGGGCTGCCCCCCATCACCCTCTTGAGCTTCCTGGTGGTGCTGCCGAGCTTTGCCCTGTTCATGGGTGTCTCCGATAAAAAGTTGTCTTTGTTCTCCGACAACGGCCGTGTGATGGCTACAAAAATAGAGTCCCTGTAACACTTTGTCAAATATAAACTGTATGTGTCTGACTAGGTGCAGTCGGTAACGGGATTGTATCCAATATTTATGATACTTTTGACACCGATGTCATAATACTGTAGTACGCTCCAGACAGTTCAAACAGTGAAATTATGATTTCAGATTCGGGTACTTTGCCGACCTCTAACCCAGGTTCCGGAAAGCCCGCTGCGAAAGAATCATCGCAGCGGGCTTTTTTGCGTTCAGCGCCGGAATTACCCTGGATTTGTCGCTAGGCTGCCTCTGAAAGCGACGCCGGCCCGGTCCCTACGGTTGACACGAGAGTTCCATGGGTACGAGAAAATATCTGTGCCTCATCTGCCTTTTGCTCGGCATCCTGACCCCGGTGACCTCCTTCGCGCAGGTGACCTTTTACGTATCCGCGCAGAGCGATAAGGATTTCGAGATTGAAGGGGACGATGTCAACGCCGAGGCGAACGTGGAATTGCGCATCATATACGATTCGCAGGCCCTGACGAACCCGCGGGTGAGCCTGGCTCAGGGAACCGTGACCGACCTGGTCGACTCGGCCGGCACGCTGACCGTCAAGGCTCTCAAACGGGAGGACTCCAGCGCCTCCTTCCTGCTCCAGCTGAGCTTCGATAAACGGGCGGATCTCCCGGGAATGCTGTTTTCGGTAAACGGCAGCATCACGGAACCGGATGGGGAGTTTTCCCCTACCAGAACCCTCCCGGCCTCGGCCGATACTCAATCCGTGCTGCTGAGCTGGGACGGCAATGAGGAATCGGTGCAGGAGGAGGCAAACACCGGTGCCGGTCCCGAGGTCCTGAACTCGGAGCGCAACGTCCTGAAGCGGTTCCTGAACTTCAAGGGCAAGCGGGGGGTCAGGTCGCTGGTTGCACTTTTCGATCGAAGCCCGGTCGACGGTTTCCTGCAGGACCCGCCCGTGGTGCTTTCCGACGGAAAAACGCCCGTGCGGATATCCCTCGCTTTGCCCTGGGACGAGGCAGCCCCGGATGTGGCCTTGTCCGACGCGCAACTGGTTCGGGTGACGCGCGAGGCGGACAGCTGGGTGGTAACCGCGCTGCCGAGCGAGGGGAGCTTCGACGCCAGCCTCATCGTGAAGTCCGGCGGGAAGCTGTGCGAATACCCCCTGGTGGTGGCGCCGCCGGTCACAATCAGGGAGGCTGTCAGCGAACGGGATTTCCTCCCCGAACTGGACCGGTTTCTTTCGGAAAGGCTCGGAGCCGCCAAGGGCAAGGTGCGGTCCAGCCCCTATCTGCTGCTCGAATACATCTTCACCGCAAACTACCTGGCGCGCTTGGCGGAGTCAAACGCTCAGCATGCCAGGGCAGGCAAATAGTAATCCAAGCATATAGAGGTGAGGCAGGTGATCGATTCGCTGGGAAAAAAATTGCTGCTGTTGGTTTTGTTGGGGTGCGGCGCTGTCTTTATGCTCGGTTCGGTTCTTCCGGACAGCAAATTCAAGACTCCTTTGGGCGGGTCGAAATGGCGGCTGGGGAGGACCGGGGTCATCGCAACCATTGACCTCAACGAACCGCTGCTTCGCGAGATACGCGGCATGAAGCAGAAAAAGTATAACTTCGCCAAAGCATCGGAAATCGAACTGCAAAAGATGGCAACCGATTTCCTGCAACCGTACGTGAATGAAAAAATAACCGTAGCCGTCAACGGTAAAAGGTACCCGGTCCACGTCGACAGGATTGTCAGGCACGACAACGACATCTTCTCCATCTGGCTTTCGGTGAATGACCTGGCATGGGACCGGCCGCAGAACGTACTGACGGTCAATTACCGGATGCTCTTCGACGAGCTGAAAAAGGACCATATGAACCAGGCTTACTTTTACCGGTCCGATGCCGTCGGTGCCGCCCTGGCCAGTTTTTTCGACTACACGCCCGCCGAGGCGGTGTACTGGTTCGCCTATGATGCCCCGGCCTGGGAGTTGAAGGTGGCGCGCCCAAGCCCTTGACCTCGGGCCGGCGGGGAAGCCGGGACGAGCGGGAGAGCGGGAGAGCGGAATGAGCGGAATGGGCGGAATGAGCGGAATGAGCGGAATGAGCGGGATGAGCGGGATGAGCGGAATGAGCGGGATGAGCGGGATGAGCGGGATGGCGCTCGCCGCTCCCATCTGCGCCTTTTCTCCTGGCAGCACGGGGACGCTCACTGTCTTATGAAAAGCTTACTTAGCGGTTTTGCAGCTGCGGAGTTAAATAGAACAAAAGGAGGTCGGGGGTTTTCAGGCAGTTCGAAAGTGTTCTGAGGAAGAATGGGAGTAAGTCACTGTAATGCAGGAACGTCCATTGAAATCAATAAAGGAGATATCATGAACTACAAGAAGAAGCATCTGTTGTGTCTCAGCCTGGTGGCTGCCGCAACCATGTTCAGCACCGCTGCCTTCGCCGGCATCCTGAAAAAGCCGTACCTGATGTACGAAATGCCCAATACCACCATGTCGGTGCTCTGGCAGGACAACGCCGCCGAGACCACCAACGTCCTCAGCTGGTACTCCGACCAGGCCATGACCCAGCTGGTGGGAAGCGCCACCGTGCCCGAGGAAACCAGGCCGGGCACCGTCAACCAGCACTACTACAAGATTACCGGGCTGCAACCCGACACCATGTACTACTACCAGGTTTCCGACCCGACCAACGGCGTGTACGGCACCGGTTCCTTCACCACCGCGCCTGACGAAAGCACAACCCACGTCAGGTTCATCGGCCAGGGCGACTCCCGGAGCAACCCGGCCCTCTTCAACAACATCCTGAAGGCCATTTCCGGCTTCACCGCACTCCCTGGCAACACGGAGTACCAGCGCCTTTCCGTTCACAACGGCGACTGGGTCGCAACCGACGCCGAAAGCAACTGGACCAACGAGTGGTTCCTCCCCACCAACTACGCCGCCCAGTACTACACCGCGAACACCCCGATCGACGGCGTCAAGGGTAACCACGACAACGTGAGCGGCTACACCACCTTCTTCACCAAGTACTTCCCCTTCCCGTATCCGGCCAAGACCCTGAAGGCCGCGACAACCTCCACCTATAACAACCTGTACTGGTCGATGGATTACGGCCCGGTCCACATCACCTTCATCGACAGCTACTCCCCGTACAGCGCCGGCAGCCAGCAGTACAACTGGATCGTGGCCGACCTCTCCGCCACCACCAAGCCCTGGAAGATCGTCTGCTGGCACGATTCCGACTACTCCGCGGGCTCCGACGGCGACAACACCGGCATCAGGGCTCTGGAGCCCCTCTTCGCCCAGTACAACGTGGACCTCACCTACCACGGTCACAGCCACAACTACGCCAGGGCCGGTGCTTACACCCTTTCCCAGGCCAACGGCGACCAGCTCGCCCTGGGTATTCCGCACATCACCAGCGGCGGCGGCGGCGCGGGCCAGTATCAGCCCGACCTCACCAACACCGGCAGCTACCCGCACGTGATCACGGCCTGGCCGGCCAACGAGTTCATGACCTTCGACGTGAACGGCAAGGACCTGACCATGACCGCGCTGCAGGTAACCGGCGCCCCGACCAACAACACCGACTACGCGCTGTCGACGACCTTTCCCGCCTGCGACGGCAACGCCACGCATCTGTGCCTTGAGAAGATCGAGACGACCGTGCTGCATCACTACACCAACGTCACCCCGCAGGTCAGCGCGACCGTCGGCAACCTGGTGTACAACCGGGCCTCCAAGCTCTACACCGGCAACATGACGGTCACCAACAACGGCCCGGCACTGAGCGGCAACGTCCACGTGGTCCTGGACGGGATTCTCGACCTGAGCCAGATCGGCACGCCGAGCAACATGTACAGCACCAAGGTCCCCAAGATCACCTCCATGATCGCCACCAAGCCGGCAACCGGCAAGAACAGCACCGATCCCGGCCTGCTCTCCACCGTGACCCTGAGTAACGCGACCGGTACCTACAACGGTGAGCCGATGATTCGCGCCACAGCCTCCGGTCTGGCCAACGGCGCTTCCGTCACCGTTCCGGTCAGCTTCAGCAACCCGACCAACGCCGCGATCAAGTTCAATCCCGTTGTCTATCAGGAATAGACTGCCAACTTACCAGGAACAGGAGAAATATAATGAGCTTCCTCAAAATCAAGCTTCTCGTTGCCTCCGTCATCATGTTCGCCGCCACTTCGGCCTTCGCGTCCTTTGGCTACGACGTAAACGTGGATACCACGAGCCTCTCCGGGTCGACCGGCTATCTCTACCTGCAGTACAACACGGGCATCAGCCAGGTCGGCACCTCCACCGCAACGGTGCAGAACTTCGCCTCGGACGGCGTGCTGGGATCCAGGACTCTTGGCGCGTACGACGTTACGACCTTTTCCGACGGCAGCGGCAAATATGTCCTCGGCAACCTGGGCTCTTCGGTAGCCTTCACCAACGGCAATGTGAGCGTTAACGATTACAACCAGGCCATTTCCTTCGGCAATTCCCTCTTCTTCCATGTTGAGCTGCCGACCGCCAACCCCAGCCAGATCGCCGGGAGCACCTTTTCCCTGTCGCTTTTCCAGGATGCGCTGGGTGCCACTCCCCTTAGAACGGCCGACGGGACCCTGCTCAGCATCAGCCTGAACGCCGATGGCTCCGCTGCCGCTCTCGTAGCCGATGCGGGAACCACCGCAACCCCGACCCCGCTTCCCGCCGCCGCCTGGCTGCTCGGTTCGGGCATCATGGGTCTTGCCGGCATCCGCAGAAGGAAGAACGCCTAAGGACCGAGTAGAAGCGGGGTTTTCGAGCCGCCGCTTCACTAGCGCCACTTTGCCGGCAGGGACTACCCTGCCGGCAAAGTATTTTCCGGCTGGCGAACGCTTCTGCCGCACCTGCACTACGGAAAGAAATTAACCATATATTCAGGTGAAAAAGATGTCGCTGTAACACTCTTGTGTCAGGTTACGGCAGGTGCCGTCATGACACAAACCGGGGGAGATTTCGTCCATGAAAATAGATGATGTCATGGATGTTTATGAGATTCCATTTTTGGGAAACCAGTCCAAGAGCCTCCCGGCGCAGCTGACAAACAAACGAAAGGTCTCTGCGGTCGCAGCGCTGTCGTGTTCGGTACTGATTCATGTCCTGGGTGGATATTTTTTCCTGCAGCTGCCGCAGGGTGTGCCCGCTCAACCCCTGCGCCCCATGGAAGTGACCACGGTAATCTTATCCCCGGCGCCACTTCCGGCCCCTTTGCCCACACCCCGCGTGACGCAAGCCGCCAACGTGAGCCAGTCCGCACCCCGGTTAACCCCGCTTCCTGAACCGCTTCCGGCCAAAGGTTTGCCTGGCGTGCCGCTAGTCGAGCGCGCGGCAGCGGCGCCTGAGCTGAAAAGTGTCTCAGAAAAATCGACTCGCCCCTCGCCGGCCTTAACAGCGGCTGCTTCCCGGGAAACCGCGCCGCCCCAGGCGCAGGCGCCCAGTCAGCCGTCGCTCACGCGTGCGCAGGCCCCTGGCAGCCCGGCCGCCAGTTCCCGGGTGGAGGCCAACGGCCCTAAAGACGTCGGCGCCGCCCAGCCGGTGATCGGGCCGAGTTACGCCGCCGCCTATCTCAGCAACCCTCCGCCAAAATATCCGGCTGCCGCCCGCAAATTCAGATTGCAGGGGACGGCCACGGTCCGGGTCCTGGTGAGCGCGGAGGGGCGCCCGATGAGCGTCACCCTGCAGCAAACCTCCGGCACGAGGGCTTTGGACCAGGCGGCCCTGGACGCGGTGCAGCAGTGGTCCTTCGTCCCCGCCCGCCGCGGCAGCAAGCCGGTCGCCGCCGAGGTCGATGTACCGCTGCGTTTTACACTCAAATAACATGGCTCTGTCATGCACAGACGGTGTTTTTGCGCTTTCACCGTCCGGGGCCGGAAGAACGTCCCCTCTTTTGGGAGGGGGCAGCTTGCGCCGGTCTTCCCCCCTACCGGCCTCTCCCCTCCGGAAGGCGGAGAGTCGGTTTTTATGCAGCTTGTGAAGGGAAGTCAGCGTCATGATGATATGCCACAAAGATAGGGAGGGACGCATGCAGCAAAGTTGCGCCGGTTGGAAGCTGGCGTTTTTAGTCGGGGCCGCCCTGGGGCTAGCCCTGCCCGCGACGCTCTTTGCGGGTGGCGTACAGACCCTGCAGCCGGTTGAGGTGGTCGATTCCGCCGAGAATCTCGCCGGCAGCGCCGACTCTTCGACGGAGGGGACGGTGACGGCCAAACAGCTGGCGAATCGGCCGCTTTTGCGCACCGGTGAATTGCTGGAAACGGTTCCCGGCCTCTGGATCAGCCAGCATAGCGGCGAAGGGAAGGCCAACCAGTATTACCTGCGCGGTATCAACCTCGATCACGGTACGGACCTGGCGACCACGGTCGCCGGCATGCCGGTCAACATGCCGACCCACGCGCACGGGCAAGGCTACACCGACTTGAATTTCGTCATCCCCGAACTGGTCGCCGGCATCCGCTACCGAAAAGGCCCCTACTACGCGGAGGAGGGGGACTTTTCCGCGGCCGGCGCGGTCCACCTGGATTACCTCAATGATCTGAAACGTCCCCTGGCTTCGCTCACCGGCGGGACCGACGGCTATTACCGCGGGGTCGTTGCCGCCTCGAGCCCTCTCGCCGGTGGGGATCTGCTCTACGGTCTGGAGTATTCCCACTACGACGGACCCTGGGTTAACCCCGATGACTACCGGAAAATCAACGGAGTGCTGCGTTACAGCAAAAGCGTTGGGCAAAACGACTTTAGCCTCACGGCGCTCGGGTATTCGGGCAAATGGAATTCTACCGACCAGGTGGCCGAGCGTGCCATCGATAGCGGCCTGGTCCCGCGCTTCGGCTCGCTCGATCCGAGCGACGGCGGCTCGTCGTATCGTTACAGCCTCTCCGGCGATTGGCAGCACAAGGAGGAGAGTTCCATCACCAAGGCGAATCTCTACCTGATCAGCTACGGCATGGACCTCTATTCGGACTTCACCTATTTCCTCGATGACCCGGTCCACGGGGACCAGTTCCTCCAGAAAGACCGGCGGGTCATCGCCGGCCTGAATACCAGCCGGACCTGGCTCTCTGCAGTTGCCGGCCATGACATGGAAAATACCGCCGGCGTGCAGATCCGAAACGACAACATCAGCCCGGTCGGGCTCTATCACACCCAGGCGCGCCAGATCCTTGGCACCATCCGTCAGGATCACGTGGCCCAGACCAGTTACGCCCTCTATCTGCAGGACAGCTTCACCTGGACGGAAAAGTTCAGGACGGTGGCCGGGGTGCGCGGCGATCTGTATCACTGGGAAGTGACCAGCAGCAACCCGCTTAATTCCGGATCGGAGACCGCGTTCATCGCCAGTCCCAAGCTGAGCCTCATATTCGGACCATGGGGTAAGACGGAAGTCTTTGTTAACGGCGGGTACGGTTTCCACAGTAACGACGGACGCGGTACCACCATTACGGTTGATCCGCAGAGCAACGATCCCGTTTCCAAGGTGAGCCCCCTGACGCGGGCCAAGGGAGCGGAAATCGGGACGCGGACGACCGTTATTCCGCACCTGCAGAACGAACTGACCTTCTGGATGCTGGATTTCGATTCGGAACTGCTTTTCACCGGCGATGCGGGAACGACGGAGCCCAGCCGCCCCAGCCGCCGCTACGGGTTCGAGTGGGCGAACTACTACAGCCCGACTTCCTGGCTCACCCTCGACGCGGATCTTGCCTTCTCCAAGGCCCGTTTCAAGGATTCGGACCCGGCCGGAGACCACATCCCCGGGGCGCCGGAAGGCGTAATCAGCGCGGGAGCATCCGTCGACGAGGTAGCCGGATTCCTGGCGAGCCTGCGGGTGCAATGGTTCGGTCCCCGCCCGCTCATCGAGGACAACAGCGTGCGTTCCAGCGCCACGGCGGTCGTGAACGCCCGGGTCGGTTACAAGTTCAAGGCGAAACCGGTGGAAAATTGGCGGCTTTTAGTGGACGTGTTCAATCTGTTCGACGCCAGGGTGAGTGACATCGATTACTATTACATCTCGAGAACGACTCCCGGTGGGCCGGCGTTGCCCGATATCCATACCCATCCGCACGAGCCACGTGAAGTGCGGGTGACCTTGATCATGAACTTCTAGAAACCACGGATTATTCGCGTGCAGGCGCGCTCAAAGGGGTAGTGGACTATGGGACTGATACGGATGTTACCGGTGGCGGCGCTGCTGGTTATTTTGACCTCGGCCACGGCGTTTGGTCATGCAGGCGGCATGGACTGGACTCAGCAAGCCAAGGAACTCTCCGGCAAGGCCGAATCCGACCTGGCGCAATGGGAGGCACTGAATAAGCTGATGGGAGACTTCTCAAAAAAAGGCGAGTACGACCGTGCTGCAGGGGTAGCGGAAAAGGCGCTGGAAGTAGCCAAACAAAGTGATTTTCTCGGCTCTGTGGGCGCTGTCGGCGTGAGCTTGTGCAACCTGGCAGGATGCTATTGTAACCAGTCCCGCTATGCGCAGGCCGAGCCGCTCTTCCAGTCGGCGCTGGCATTTTATGAGAAAAAGTTTGGCCCCGATTACCCGCCCGTCGCCGCCATCATCAACAACCTCGGGACGGTTCATGAGCGCCAGGGCCACTTGGAGCAGGCCGAGTCGCTCTACGGACGCGCTCTGAAAATCGATGAAAAAGCCCTGGGGCCCGATCACCCCAACGTGGCGGTGGCTCTCAGAAATCTGGCGGGCATCTACCGTTCGACCCATCGAGACGAGGACGCCGCCAAGCTCGAAGAGCGCGCGGCTGCCATAGAGGCCATCAAGCGCTGACGGGGACACGGGCCAGGACGGAACGCGGTGCCTCGTGACCGACGAGGGACTAGCTTCCTTCTGGGTCCACAGCCGGTTTTGAGTCGCTTCAATCCAGGTAATGCACGACGAGCGCAACTGCGGCCAGCGCCCACACCGCTCCCAGCAGTGCGCCCGGGGTGGAGAGTGAAGCTCCTATCTGCCGCCAGGTCGCGGTCTCTTCCTGCAGTGCCGTCTCAAATCCTCTCCACATAGCGTAACCTCCTGTCAATCAGTCATTGAAAATCACCTGCTATCTTCGGCGCCATCTCCCGTGGCCCCAAACCCCGGCGAGCAGCAGCAACGCGGAAAGACCGAACGGGGGGAGCGCCGGTACCGGTGCGGCGGGGACCGCGCTAAAGCTCGCCTGGATCAGGTGGGGGGCGCTGACATTGCTAAGGCTGTAGCTGAAGATCCCCGGCGGGCCTTCCGTGGCGGCGACCGGTACCCCGTTGTCGGTCAGGGTGGCGAGCTGATACCCGGCGGCCGGGGTGATGCTGAGGGTGAGGGTGCCCGCGTATTCGATGCTGCTATTCTCTGGCGTCACGGTGCCGTTGCCGCTGCTGACCGCCGCCGTGATGCTGAAGCTGTCCGGGGAGAAGCTCGCCTGGAGGGAGTGGTTCCCGGAGACCTCGGCTTCGGTGTAGGAGTCCCCGAGGACGCCGGCTGTCACGTCGGCGCCGTTGTCGGTCAGGGTGGCCAGGTGATACCCCGGAGCCGCGGTTATCAGGAAACTGGCGCCTGCTCCCGACACGACGCTGCAGGCTGCGGGAGTGATCGTCCCGCCTTTGCTGTTGAGAACTGCTGCCGTCAGGTCGTAAACCGGCACCACGGTGAGGTTCAGCGAAGCGGTATGCACCAGGCTTTTGCCGCTCGCGCTGATGGTCACCGGATAGGACCCGGCTGCCGCAGTCCCCGTGGAGATGACCAGGGTCGCGCTCCCCGCTCCGGTGGGGTCGAGGGAGGCCGGGGTGAAGGCGGCGGACGCTCCGGCCGGGAGCCCCAGGACGGACAGGGGTAGGGCGTCACTGAAGTTGCCCGAGGTGGTGCTGGCGACGCTGCAGCTCCCCGACGAGCGCTGGGGTACGCTCAGGGCGGCGGGGGTCGCCGAGACCGCGAAGTCGGGGTTCCAGTTATTGACCAGGCTGGAGGCGTCCACCGAGCCGAGCCCGGTGGCGAGGTCGAACCCCGCGGCGCTGGCATAGCCGGCCACGCCGGGGACGCCGTTATTCCCCGAGGTCGTGTCATGAAAGACCGTCG
>TBL_comb47_HYPODRAFT_10004648_pt1 | contig 15679 bp, 13 predicted proteins | sample TroBogypolimnion_40_FD_10682 | JGI IMG/M metagenome (IMG submission 10682)
GCGGCAGCGGGACACTTGCCTCAGGGTCGATCTCGCTAAGCGGCGGGACCATCCCCGCCAATGGCAGCTGCACCTTGTCGACCACCGTCCAGGTGAGCACCTCGACAGCCGGGAAGACCTACTCGAACACCAGCAATTCCGTGACGACCTCCGACGCGACGCCGTCGGCCCTGACATCGAACACCGCGGTCCTGACGGCCGCCGCCCTTACCGCGCCAACGGTGTCCAAGTCGTTTGCCAAGACCCAGGTCGGCCTCAGCGTGTCGACGGTCATGACGATCGCGTTGACCAACCCGGCGTCCAACACCGGGGCGATCACCAGCGTGAATTTCACCGACAACTATCCCACCAATGGCGGGAGCGGAACCCTCGTCAATGCGTCATCGACTGCGGCCTTTGACGCCAGCAGCTCCGTGGGCTGCAGCGGGACCGTGGCGGGGAGCAGCGGGTCATCCCTCCTGACGCTCACCGGCGGCAGCATTCCGGTCGGCGGCACCTGCATCGTCAAGATCAGTGTCGCGAGCGCAACCCCCGGGGTCTATGACAACAACCTGACGGTGAACACCGGCAACGCCGGCAGCGTCGCGACATCCGCCACGCTGACCGTGCTCCAGCCGCTGAGCGGCGTGACCAAGGCGTTCTCCCAGAACATACTCGCCGGCGGGACCGCGACCCTGACAGTGACGCTCTCCAACCTGAACAACGCCATCGCAGCCACCGGCGTCCGCTTCGCCGACAGTTACCCGGCAGGCTTGTTCAATACGGCGGCGCTGAACGCGAGCACCAACTGCACCGGCGGAGCCGCGACGGCGACAAATGTAGCCGGCAGCAACGGCACCCTGGGGCTTACCGGCGCAACGATCCCCGGGGGCGGCAGCTGCACGGTGACCGTTTCGGTCACGAGCTCGACCCTGGGGAGCTACACCAACACCATCACCTCTATCGACACCGACAACGCCGGATCCGTGACGGGCGTTTCAGGAACCATCGCCGTCCTTTTGCCCGCTCCCACGGTGAGCAAATCATTCTCCAGCAACCAGATCATCAACGGTCCCACCACCCTCTCCATCACCATTGGCAACAACGGCGGCAGCGCCCTTAACGGGATCAGCTTCACCGACCTTTTCCCCGCCACACCGGGCTCACTGGTGGTAGCCGCAACCCCCAACTTCAAGAACACCTGCGGCGGAACGGTCACCACGGCGGGGGGAGCTTCCATTGCGGCTGGAGTCAACTCCCTTTACCTGACCGGAGGCAGCATCCCTGCTAACGGCAGTTGTTCCGTGCAGGTCGATGTGGCGGCCCCGGCGGCCGGGTTGTACACCAATACCACCAGCCAGGTGGTCAGCAGCAACGCATTCGTTGCGGGACCGGCTTCAGCCAACCTGACCCTCTACTATCCGCCGCTTTTGTCCATCCTCAAATCGGCGGACAAGGCATCCGGCGTGCCGGGAGATATTTTTACCTATACGATTCGCGTGGTCAACACGGGGGCGGGAGTCACCGGCAACAATACCGTGATCCTGAGCGATTCCATCAGCCCCTATCTCTCCTTTGGAGTGAACAGCCTCCTTTTTGCGGACGGCTCTCCCGCTTCCGGGCTAACTTTCGGTACGCCGCAATATTCCAAAGACGGCGGTGTCAGCTGGGGCTACCCGCCTTCCGGGACCTTCGATCCCCTGGTGACCAACTGGAGGGTGACGATGAACGGTGCGATGAACAGTGGCGGGGCCAACTTCACTTTGACTTACACGGGGCAAATCAAGTAAATGAATGGCGTGGGCGGAGCAGTTCCCAGGTTATTGGTTATGGTTCGGAGTCGGGCCTTGACTGGGGTGTTCGTGGCAATTGAGCAGCATTGGCGCACCTTGCCGGTTGCTTGGGCGTCAGAAGTATCCGGGTGGGAATGGGATTCGAGGCTGTGCGGATTTCTCCATTCGGGCAAAAAATTCGCAAAAAAACAGCCGAGGGCTCATTCCGCTTGCAATCGGCCAAAAAAGTTGTTATATCTGTCCATCTGATTGGCCCATCAGTTTTCACCACCTCGGAATGTAGCGCAGCCTGGTAGCGCACCTGCTTCGGGAGCAGGGGGCCGGAGGTTCGAATCCTCTCATTCCGACCATTAAAATCATAGGCCCTTGGCTCACGCCGGGGGCCTTTTTGCGTGGGGCTCCGGTCTCCGTCCGGTCCACGCAAAACTTTCCTTTCGGTAGCTCAGAAGTTTTGTTTCCAACCCCTCACTCCCCCTAACCGCCTCCCCTCCTGCTGCATTTCCTTGTCCACCTACCACTCGCCGAATGGTTACCTTCTATCGGACGCCCGATTCCTTTGTGGGATTTGCTCCGGTCTCTCCGGTCCTATTCTGGTGCCGGACCTCCTGGCCTCTGCTGGAAGCACTTGAAACTACATTGGCTCCCCCGTGCCACCGGGCCCTATTAGCTGTCGATGTTCAACTTCCCCCCCCTTCACCTTTCCTCCTGACGGACCATTTGCCCCGATTCTACCTCTCAATTCGTCGTAGGTATTATTTTCTTGTAATTTAGACTCGGTGGGTAGGTTGTGTTTCTCTAACGTGTTTCTGTGAAAATCCTGTTTTATTAAATAAAATCAGCTAGATAGCTTGAAATAGGCTAAACCCTTAGTGAGTAAGGGTCTAAGGCGACGTGCCTTTTAAACCCTTTCGCACAAAGGGTCATAAATTCTGCAAGCAGCTTGCGATCAGCTTGCAAGTAGCTGATGTGGCGATATTTTTTTGCTTGACCCGATTTGCTTTGCCGTGTAGATAAGTCCCACGGCATTACTGCCGCAATAAATTTCCTAGGAGAACAAACATGCTGTTCAGAAAGAGATCGCCCGAGTGGCCGTTCGTCGCCAAAGGCACAGAAGTGAAGAAGGAGGTCCATTGGCAGTACTGTTACCCCGGCCGGTTGGGGAAATGGACGGAGTCAACGGACGAGCGCCTGATACGCGAAGGAAGAGTAGTCGCACCGTTGGTCGAGCATACCAATATGAAGCGCGCGCCTTTCGCCATCATAAACCGCAAATTGTACAAGATTGATTACAGCAAAGCCCCCGTCCTGAACTACGACTAGCAGAAGATTGTCTTCGGCCATGCAGCGAGCATGGTCGAAGGCAGCGGTTGACACCCACCAAGGTGGAATTCACATCAAACCTTCTCTCTACGAGGCGTCTCTTTTGGACTTGGCTACATTTTGCTGAATGAAGGGGGGACAAACCGGGCACACAAATCACATCACACACGACGAAACCGAGAGGCAACATGGAAACAAGAAACACAAACAAGGCACGCGGCAGCGTCATCTCGAATGACCAGAGGCCCGGAGCTGGGTACATAGATTCTGAGGACTTGAGGGAACGCATAGGGGACCAGTGGCTTGACCTTTTGTGTGAGCTGGCACCTGAGCTTGCGGAGGCTTGCGACAAGTTCCCCGAGCACGTCCGCTGCCCGGTGCACCGCGATTGTGGCGGCTTTAGCTTCCACGAAGACGCAGAGGTGACCGGCGGAGCAAAGTGCAGGACCTCCGGCTTCGCGGACGGCATCAAACTACTCTGTGACCTCAAGGGGTGGACCTTCCCGGAGACCTGCAAGCGGGTAGAGGCGTGGCTTGGGGGCCTACGTATGCACCTGGAAGACCCTGCCGCGCAGGGCCACGAACCCCCCACTGCGGAAGTGGTTCGCAATGACGATCCTGTACCCGAACTGAACAAAAGGCACTTCATCGTTCCCATTGGCGGCAAGACCCACACGGCGACCGAAACCGGCGACCCGGAGACCGGCCACGTCAGCATGGAACTAGGAAGCGTTCAAGACCTGGGTCTCCGTTACTCCAACTGGCTGGTGAAAGAGGAGGGGCGTTGGGTACCCGCAGTCCAGATCTGGCTGAGGAGTCAGAGTAGGCGCGAGTACGAGGGGGTCGTCTTTTCTCCTGGTCGGGCTGTGCCGGGATACTACAACCTTTGGAAGGGCTTTTCCGTCGAACCCGTACCCGGCGACTGCTCGCTGTTCTGGGAGCATGTACGGTTGGTGATCTGTCGGGGCGTAGAGGCGCACTACCTGTACGTCAGGAAGTGGGTAGCCCACATGGTGCAGCGTCCTGAGGAACTGCCGGAGGTTGCCTTGGTGATCCGTGGTAGCCAAGGGACCGGCAAGACCTTCTTTGCCGACATCCTCGGCGACCTGCTTGGTCCTCACTACCTGATGCTCAGCAGGATGGAGCAGCTGACCGGGAGGTTCACCGGGCACCTGAAGGACGCCTTGCTGGTCTACGCCAACGAGGCTGTGTGGGGTGGAGACAAACAGGGAGAAGGGGCGCTCAAGTCACTGGTTACAGACAAGTGGTGCACGGTAGAGTCAAAGGGAAAGGACCTCTACACAGTTCGCAACTACAAGAGGCTGGTCGTGTCCTCGAACGAGGAGTGGGCGGTTCCCATGGGCATGGACGACCGGAGGTTCTTTGTCCTGGAAGCCAGCGACGGCCACAAAGGGGACAAGCCCTACTTCGCTGCACTGCACAGGCAGATGGCGAGCGGCGGGCTCAAGGCTCTGCTCCACGACCTGCTGAACGAGGACCTGAGCTGCTTCGACGCCAGGACCAAACCGCAAAGCGCGCATGGTTTTGACATGCAGTTGCGTAGTTCCGAGCCCGTCGTCCGCTGGTGGTACGAGCGGCTCTACGAGGGCTCTCTTGCGGGCTCAACCGACGACCTGAACATCACGGACGGCTGGGAGCGGGAACCCAACAAAGAAGCCCTCCACAACTGCTTCCTAGACTACTGCCAGACCCATAGGCAGAGGACTATCGACAAGTCAGTGTTCGGGAAGAGGCTTCACAAACTCCTGCCTGGGTGCTTTGTGGGCGAGGGCAGAGCGGCTTTCGGCACTCGTCCTAGGTGCCACAGGCTACCCTCCCTGCAGGAGTGCCGTGAAGCATTCCAGCGCTACGCCAAGTCAGGGCCGGAGATCTGGGACTAGCAACAGGTACAGACACAGCGGGCTCAGTCCGGGGGGTGCAAACTCGCGAGCCTCGCAGCGGCTGTCTTTGTCCGGGGAGACCAGGCAGACCGGGTAAAAGTGGAAGTCGGCAGATTGTGACTCAACGTGGTACGGTTGAAGGGAAGCCTACCCCCCGGACTGCTTGGTCTGCCCGGACTGGCTCAGCCGGGAAAGAAAAACAGTGGCAATCCGCTTGGCTTGCCGCCCGTTTTACGGGCTCAGGGGTCCCCTCCGGCGATTCCGGCGAGTTTGCCAGCGGAGGGCAGGACGGATACGGAAACACTCGCTGAGGCTCTCTCAAGGGCAGTCCCCTTGAATTGCCGAGAGCACCACCACAAAAACAGCAGGGGCAAGCCGTCAAAGCTTGCCCCCTCCTCCCTTCGCACCAAAAGGAACAGCCCAGAATCCCCCCTCAAGTCCCTGGAGTGTGCTCTGCCACGAACCCCTCCAGCATCCCGATGATGGTCCGCCCCTGACGCACCGCCTCCAGCTTCAGCCGCCTGTGCAGGTCCCGGCCCATCCTGAAACTGATCCGCACAGTGCCGCCCTCAAGGCCAGTCACGGACGACTTCCCCTCTGCCGTGGTTTGTGGCCCAACCGGCGCTGCTCGCTCCGGCACCTCCACTGAATGTTTCTTGCCGATCCTGAACGACATGATTCCCCTCCTCCCAGTGACAGTCCCACACTGGACCGCAACGCAGTCCCAATCCTCTGTTCTTCGCTTGAGTGCGGCAAGCAGCGCAGACCGAAAAGACCCAGTTCGTGCAGAAAACCAATCGCGCATCCTTGCCGTGCCTAGCCGAAATGAACCGAAAGACAAAGGCATATTAGTTCTTTGGCAAGCCGCCAAAGGATGCTGCGCGGGAGCCGTCTGGCCTGAAGCTGGAGACAAGACAAGGGGGGAAATGCCGTGAAGCAATTGAGAACAGAGAAGGAAGTGGGCGACCTGCTGGGTTGCCGGGGCAAAGAAGCGATGCTGGCACGGATAGGCATTGCCCACGCGAACACGGGGGGCTTCGCCTTCGACGCCGTGGCGGACTGCGGTGGGGACTTCTACCTCCTAGAAGAGGGGGACGAACCTCAGCGGGTCGTGATGTACTACGGGGGGCCGGAAATTGACCTGACCGACCTGGGGAGATTCGAGTACGTCGAGCGGTCGGTTGCAGGTGTGTTCGTCCTGTTCCTGGCGACGAACGACGCCGGGGGACCAAGCTTCTTCGTCCCGGACGAGCCTTGGGCTGGCGAGGACTTCCGACGCCTGCTGGCCGTAGTAGCCAGCCGTCAGAATGGATTGCGGGGCTGACAATACCTCCAAGGAGCGGGAAAACATGACGGAGACGATGGAGAAGATGACGAAAGCCCTTGAGGGAGTTGCACCCATTCTTCCGGGGCCTGTTGTGACTGTGGTGACTGTGCTGCAGGTGGCCTCAGCGACGTGCTCGTTGATCGGGGGGATCTGTGACGAGCTGGAAGGATGGTGGCCATGGTAGTCCTGACCGGGGAGGAAGGCGACGAGGCACTGAGGGGACGCGTGCCGGATGTCGCACTCAGGCGTGCGGCGGAACATCGAGAGAAGGGCGTGACCGTCGTTGTCCTGGAGCGCGGAGACGATGTGCGCCGGAATTTCAGGATGGCGGGGAGGTACGGTCTGCTGACCTACCTCGACGACCACTACCAGCAGCCGTTCGAGTACGTCCGATTCGTTCACGAGCGCGGGCGGCGAGTCTTCGAGGCCCTCCTGGCCCCCTTTGGGAGGTTCCTGCTGGTGGCCCCCGACGAGGACTGGGTTGACGAGCGCCTGCTTGTTGTCCTGGACGTTGAGGGTGAGCATGCGCCCCCTGGAGGCTGAGCGGGACGCCAAAAGCACCATCCAAAAGATGCCCGTTTTTGCTGTCGAGACCGGAGGTGGACCAGACATAATTGTAATTTGCTAACAGTATATTGCGGGGCAATAGCCTCTGGGGCTAGCGCACCTGCTACCAAAGCCCACGCAGTCCAAAGGGGGGCACGGGAGCAAGAAGAAATGCAGGGAAGAGAAGCGACCTTGGGGGGCAGCTCCGCCCCCAAGCATCTCGAAAAAAGGATCACACGAAAAAGGAGACGATAACGTGATGACGAACAGAGCACAGCAGAGCACGAAGTTCCCCTTCACGAAGAGGGGCATTGAGGCCATCCCCGCCCACGACCCCGCGAGCGCATCCCGAGAGAAGGAATACGCCGACGCCGAGTGCACCGGCCTGCATCTGAGGGTGAGCAAGAACGGTCGGCGTTTCTTCCAGCACAGGTACCGCCTCATCGGACGGAAAAAATGCATGAGCCTCGGAGAATTCCCCGCCATATCGCTCCAGGAGGCGCGGCAGAGGGTATCCGAGAACAAAACACTCCTGGCCAGGGACAAAGACCCGGCGGGGGAAAGGTCGAAGGCTAAGACCGAATTGACCTTCGCCGAGTTCGCCACGCAGTACTACCTGCCGCATGCGAAGGAGCACAAGAAGACCTGGGATGACGACGTTTGGAAAGTGGAGAAGCTGCTGAACCCAGCCATGGGGAGGCAGCGGCTCTCCGGCATCACCTCGCGGGACGTGGCCTTGCTGTGCTCCAAGGAGAAGGCCCGGACGAGCGCGACGACGGCAAACCACCTGCTAAGCACGCTAAAGAGGATGCTGAATCTGGCCGTCAAGTGGGAACTCCTGGAGAAGAACCCGGCGACCAACCAGGAAAAGTTCAAGGAGCCACCCCAGCGGGAGCGCTACTTGAGCAAGGACGAACTCCCCCGCTTCCTGTCGGCCCTGGACGAGGAAGAGGATGGGCTTTCCGTGGCGGCGATACGCTTGCTGCTGTTCACCGGCTGCCGGAGGGGCGAGGTCATGTCGCTGAAGTGGAACGAGGTCCGTCTCGACGAGGATTGCATCTCCCTGCTGGACACCAAGAACGGGCGGTCGCGGATGGTGCACCTGAACGCCTGGGCAAAGGAAGTGGTCGAGGAGCTGCACGAGAACCGGGGAAAAGAGGTTCGGACGGCAGCTAGCGAGTATGTCTTCGCCTCCCGTCAAGGGACCAAGAAGGGGCACCTGTTCGACCTGCGGAACCCCTTCGACAAGGCGTGTCAGCGTGCGGGAGTCGAGAACTTCCGCATCCACGACCTACGCCACACTTTCGCGAGCATGGCAGTCAGGGGCGGGGCGAGTCTCTTTGACGTGCAGAAACTGTTGGGGCACCAGAACATCGAGATGACCCAGCGCTACGCCCACCTCTCCGACGACGGGCTCAAGAGGGCTACCGCCGGTGTCGCCACCGTGCTTGATGAAGCTGCATAAGTGTTTCCCCTGCCCTTGACCGAGGGCAGGGGAAAATTTAAAAAGAACCGCTACAAGCGTCAGCGTTCAGAATCAATTGCCAGTGTGGAGGGGTACTTTAGGAGGGCTTTGAGGCAACAGTGGTAATCTTCAAAATACACTCTTGAATTTCCCTATTCGGTATCGCCCTGAACGCATGAAGCAAAGCTTTCTCTGTCAGGTCAGGAGGGAGTGATTCGTTTCCGTCTGTAAAGAATGATTGCACAGGCACGGAGAGCGCCTGAGCTATCTGCTGTAAGCGGTCTGAATTGAGCTTGCTCTGACCACTTTCGTATTTTTGGATTTGCTGAGGGGTAACGCCAACCTGTTCAGCAAGTTGTTCTTGGGATAGCCCGGACTTGTGACGTATGGTCCTCAACTTCCATCCGATTTCGGTACTCGTTAATATTTTCCCCATCGCTCCACCTTTTAGAGGTGGATAATACATCTATGTAGAACAAGGCAACACGGAATGCCAGTGGATATACGAACAACTAAGAGTTGACTTTAGGCTAAGAAACGGCTAAGTTCCCGCTAATTGGCCACGCACATTGGACCTTAAATATAACAAACTAAAAGCGCTATTCCGGCGAATATTTGTACCGCAGATACCAAGAATATTACAGCTTTCGATGAATTTAAACTAAAAACAAGGGGAGTCTTATGATTAAACGTGTTCTATCGCATTGTTTGCTATTGCTGATTTGTTCTGTGTCGCTGGTGTATGGAGATTGCACCGTTGGAGGGGTGAAATTAAAGCTGGTGGGAGAATTGTACCGGTCCGACCAGCCGGCATTATTTGATTGGTCTAGTAACAAAATGAAAATCATCAGTGACAAATATGGCTGTCGATACTTGTTGCCATTATCAAGAGCAGATTCTGGTGCATTGGAGGGTGTCTCAGTTGAAACCGATTTGGAAGTCAAAAAACAATCATTTCAGAATTCATATAGACCCGGAGACTACTACTTTCCAATCACAGATCTATATGATCCGGTCAAAAATACAACAGTTGATGGCTCATCTTTCCCTGCTCGGCAGACACAAAATGAATATTCGATTCGTTATATGATGAATGGTGAACTATTGATTGAGTTCAAAGGCACTTTGCTATGGAGCGAAGATGATTATGGGGTACTTTTTGAACCATGTAAGGGTACTTTCAAAACTGCTTGTGGCGAAATATGGACTATTCGCCTAGAAAAAAATGGTTATTCTTACCCTCAAATAAAGCAATTGTCGTATGAAGCAAATGCTGCAAAAGAAAAATGGGCAACAGCGGCCCGAAAAGTAGGGAAAAAGAATACGGACGAACAGGCGAAGAAACTGAGCGCGTTCAGAAAGAAGGCGAAGGTAGGTTCAAGGGTTAGGGTCTTCACCGGCAACTTCCAGGCCAAAGGGCTGGTCACGGAGGTCAAGAAAGATCTGGTCAAGGTCCAGTTCACAGAACAGGTCATCCAATTCCAATGGACTAACATTAAGCCGATTGAGCAGTGGGTGCAAAGGTCAAACCTGCTACCATCGGAGGGTGGAGCTAGTCTTTATTGAGAATAAAGTCTGAAGCTGGGGCAAGCGTAGGTCAAGCAAGCATTGGATTCTAGGAAAAATTAAGGAGGGTGAGAATGAAACGTTTGATGATGATCTCGGCCGTGATATTGGCTTCTGCAAGCGTCGCCTTGGCGGCGGGCAAGAAGACAGACTCGATGAAGCAGCTGTACGACCTCTACAAGTATGAGTGTGCCGAATTGGGGAATTCTTCTTCGATGCACTTCAGCATTGCGGGGCAGGAGAAGCAGGAGAAGATCAAGGCCAAGTACAACCCAGAGGCATTTGACAAGGTGTGTGGTGAGGTGGCAGAACGCGTTAGCCGCGATCCTAACATGGCAGCGCAGCCTCCCGTCTCTTTCAAGGTTTTCAAGCAGCGCGTGCAGAAGTAGGTTGTTCTGCTGCGTTTGCTGCGCAGCGGGTCACCCCCCCCCACGAAAAGCGATCACCAGCAGGGCAGAGATGGTGACTGCCTCGCGTTCATCCCCCCACCCCACACGAGGGCGGGGGGATTTTTTTTGCTCAGAGGAGGTCCTCTGGTGGCTACAGACGGCAGGCTTGGATTTGCTCGGGGCTTCCAGGGTCAATCCCGCCTGCAGCTTGTATGGTTAAGGCCTCGGGCAAGGGTCCCTTCTCAGGTCACGACATGGGAAAAGCATCCTGAGGGAGAGTTTACCTCTATCCTTGCGCCGTTGTCGAAGGGGGGATTGGGGTGCGCTAGGGGCACGTCCTGGCACGGCCAAAGGACTCCCGGAAACATGTCTGGTCCCCCTCCGGGGCGGTTTCATCGTGGTTGCCTCTCTTCGTCGTTGCAGCACGCGGCTACTTCTGTCTTTGCGTTCGTCCGTCTTTGGTAAAAACGTTAGGCTTCAGGTAGTTTCGGGGAAACACGGCTCGCGGTGCCCGGCGGAACTTGGCTCCTCACGGTGCCACTTCCCTTCGAACCGTTGGGGACTGCGGTCAAACTTGTCTGCGGGCCACTCGCTACTGCGTTTGCTTCGGGAGCAGGGGGCCGGAGGTTCGAATCCTCTCATTCCGACCATACTAGAGAAGGCCCCTGACCAAAAACAGGGGCCTTTTTTCGTGGGGCTCCGGTCCCCCTCCGGTCCGGAGAAAACTTTCCTTTCGCTAGCTTGTCAGTTTCGTTTCCGCACCCGAGTGCCTCCCTGCCAGCCCCTCCGCCTGTGTGTTTGCTTCTCTGCTGTCCTCTTGTGGGCAACTTCCTTCCACGCCTTCTGGTCTTCTCGGCTACGGACTCTTCGGTCCTTCTCCGGTTCCCAGTCTTCTGTGCTCCAGCAAACCCCCTTGATCTCATTGCCCCACCTGCCGAAACCGCAGATTGCCCACTCAGCCCAAAAAAATACCCCCTACCCGGTCAAGGGCAGGGGGCATACTATCTCAGGAGGCAGCCTGGTCACGCCGAGAAGCGCCTCAGAACCTCCAGGTGACCGCAGCCTTTACACGGTAGTCGGGAACAAGCTGCAGTGCCGTGTTGTCGTTGACCAGCGGGAATTCCGCGCCAAGCTCTGCGCTCAGCTTCTCCTTCCAAGTGAAGGACAGTTCGGGACCGGCGAATACCGATACCATGCCCGTGTCCTCTGCCGTGACACCCGCAAGATCGTCTTTCCCCTTGTTTTCCCCGGAAACCGCAAGTTGCAGTCCGAGTGAACCTTGGTGGGAAAGCCAGAGGTAGCCCCCAGGCTTGACATGCCAGGCAAGGTCGTTCGCATAACGGTAATCGAAGTCTCCACGGCTGCGAATATTGTACTGCAGTGCGCCAGACACAAACAGCCGCTGCCAGCTAGCAAACAGAGCGGTGCCGACGATACCATCGTAGGAGCCGCTTCCCAGCGCTAGATCGTGACCGTGAATGCCTGACGCCGGGACTCCTGGATCGGGGTCCATCTCCGAGAGCTCCTCTTTGATCCGGTCACTGCTTCCTGTGGGGAACTTCACCCCGGCGAGCAGGTCCCAAGCAAAGATGGTATCCTCGGTGGTGTGCTGCAGGACACGGTAGTGCCCGAGAAGGGAAATGTCTCCTAGCCCCGACTCTGTCCCGCTGTCGATGGTCCCCGTGGGGGTGGGGCGCCGAAAGGAGCGATTGATGTAGGGGGTGTTCAACTGGATGCCGAACCGGTCGTTGAATTGATAGCCAACAATGAACTGTGTAATAGCGCTGTCAAGACTCTGGTTTGCGGGGTTGTCCACCTTGTGACCGTCCTGCTGCATGGTACCAAAATGGGTGAACTGTTCGAATATGCCTACATTGAATCCGGGGTTATCCGATTTTGCCTCCAGGGATCGATAGACTGCGCAAAGGTCACAGGCAGAGGACTGAGCACTTGTTGACAACAGCACAAGTAGGCATGCCAGTAGCATCAAGGTGGTTGTTTTCATATATACATTTTCTCCTAGCATCATAGATGGTGTATTGACACAGCTATCCTGTTACAGGATTGAGCCGCCTGTAGGATACACGTATACCATCTCACTCTCCCAGCGAGGGAGGTTCCGAATAGCACACGTGACGTTTCTTTGAGCGTGCAGCCTTGCCTAGGAGAGACGGGGAGGCGGGTCGGGAGGTTCGCCGAAGCGTGTCAGCATGCGGCGGGAATGTTCGTGATGCTCAGTGGTCACAAGCCCGCAACTGCTACCGGTGATGAAGACAAAGGGAAGGACTTCGCTGTTAGGCAAATTCAGGAGTGTTAGCACTTTTTCGCTGCCACAAGGGCAACTGCACCTGAGTACAGGGCCCTCGCCTTCCCTATTTTCTTTGCAGCAGCCGGAGAATTCGGCTTCTTGTTTGGCCTTTCGTTTTAGCTTTTGCTCACAGCAGCAGGTATGGTTGACGCGTTGATCGAGTGAACAGCCACAGATGTTGCAATCGCCTACACACTCTCCATTCGTAGCATGGGCGAGGTACGAGTTCTTCAGGGCAACTGGCGCAAGGGGGCTCATGGTGATGACCAGATAGATCACCATAAGTAGAAGAGCCGAAAGATTGCGGTGTGGCAAGCGCCTTGATTTCATCACAGCTTTGCAGAGTTCTCCCTGGCATTCCTTACGCCTGCGGACACTATATCGCACAGCATCCGTTCTTTGCACAAGCAAAAAAATTGACAAAAGTCTGATTTATTGCATGCATCCTAACCGCCTAGGTCCCACTTATCCCGCACAAAGACAAGCACTTGAGTGGTTTCTCGCCTAGACCACGCGAGGGCTGCCGCAAAAAGCATACCGATTCTGCAGGTGATCCTCGAAAACCCAATTATGCATTGACAAGGTCAAAGGACCACAGAGCGCCCCTCTCAGCTCAAAAAGTCTCCTCCTGCCTTCGGTTAGACACTCAGGTCATAGGCTCTCAGAAACGCCTGTGAGGGTGATCGACATCCGACGGCTTGAACCGGTGGGGACATTCTATATTCGTCCTGTCAACTAAGATTTTTGTTCTTTGAAAATCAAGTGGTTAAGCTTTCGTGGCGTAATGTTGGCGCACGTCTCCCTTTGATCCTGAAATGGCGTGTTCTCTCACTTACGGCGAACCTTGAGCTTAGTCGTTACTGATACGGGACCGTACGCACGGTGGTGTGGGAGGACGGCGGGAGTAATCCCGCCTCCTACCCGATGGGGCTCCGGTCCCCTTCCGGTCCGGAGAAAACTTTCCTTTCGCTAGCTTATCTTTTGCCTCTACCGCCGTCACCTGCCCCCGAGTGTCCGTCTCGCTACCATTTGTCACCAGAGATGACATCGGCGCCCCGCAGACACTTGCAGCGGGTAGAGCATCTTTCGACCCTCCTCCTCCGGTCTCTCCGGTCCTTTTCCGGTGCCTGGCTTCCGGGCTTCCGGCGAAACCACTTGAAACCTTTGCCTCACCATCCTTGGGGCCATGAGGGGGGGGACTCAATCCACTGTAACACAGCTACTTGTCTGGCCGCGCAACACCCTCCCCGAAATAACGCTGACCGGACATTATCGTACGTATCGCTGGCGTTACCTCTACTGCAATTGATTCCTTCAAAAGGTACCCCTGTGCCCCGGCGCGCATGGCACGGAGGCAGTGGTCGCTAGAATTGTATATGCTGATCATCATTACCTTCACCTGTGGCAGTCGCTCGGAAATGAGACGCGTCGCATCGATGCCGTCCATCTCCGGCATGGCAACGTCCATTAAGATCACGTCGGGCAGGAGTTCCTCAGCCTTTGCTACGCCGTCTCGTCCGTCCACAGCCTCTCCCACAACGACAAAGTCTTCCTCATCTTGGAGGTGACGCCAAAGAACATTACGAATCTTGGCATGATCGTCAACAATAAGAATTCTTATGGCCATCTATGGTGCCTCTCTGACTTCCAAGCTGATTGTGGTTCCTTGCCCCAGATTCGAATGAACGCTGAGAACGCTGCCGATAAGTTTAGCCCTTTCTCGCATGTTTGTGAGCCCCACCCAGACCCAGTCGGCCGTGGCGACGTCTCCAGAGGCGCGAAGCCCTTCCCGTCATCTGTTATGGTCAGCCACACAGACTCTCCTACCTTGCTCAGGGAAATGGTAACCCTCGTGGCCGCTGCATGTTTAACTATATTGCTCATTGCTTCTTGGGCTAACCGGCATTCCTACCGCGACATAAATTGACAACTTTTCGTGTCGCAGCCAGCAAGCCAGAACCAGGAGGGTCTGGTCTGGAACTGGACACGAACGACGGGGAGCAAGATTCAGAGCATAGGTCAGGCCTTGGAGACCGGATTTTGGACATTTAACATTCCCCGCAGTTTTCCTCTTTGAAGAAATCTGAAATACTGGTAGCTTGTTAGTCATGTCTAAGCCACTCAGATCACCTCTTAAGACTTTCCCTGACGTATTGATCCATGCCGTGATTGATGCAGGCAGGTCGGCCGTGAAAAAGCATCTGAGTTATGCGGCTGCAAAATCCGGGGATGCTGAAGCAGCAAAGGATTTGGTACGCAGTACGATCAATGATGATCAGGTTGAGGCTTTGCGCTGCCTCCTCGATGGCCGCAAACCGATACTCGTCAGTGTGCATGCTTATGAGTCTGAGGGAGTGAATGCCATACCAGAAGCTTTCGCCGAGGAGTTGGCGGTCAGGCTTGGCCTGGAAATAGATGCCGGGATAGTTCAAACTAACGTGGTGTCACACACTGGCGCTAGTGGTTATGGCCGACTCGCCCGGCAGCCGGTATTCGATGGAGAGGTCATACCTGGTGCGGAGTATGTAATGGTTGATGATTTCGTCGGGCAAGGAGGCACGCTAGCAAACCTACGCGGTTTCATCGAATCCAACGGAGGAGCGGTATTGGCTGCTGTTACCTTGACCGGCCAGCCTCGTTCTGCTAAGTTGTCTTTGGACCAAACAAAATTGGATGAATTGAGGGATAAACATGGAGCAGATTTCGAAAAATGGTGGCAAGAACGGTTCGGTTACTCCTTCGACTGCCTTACTCAATCAGAAGCTCGGTACCTCGCCGACTCCCCGGATGCTGACACCATCAGAGATCGCATTACTGAGGCTGAGTAAGCAGGAGATAGCAGCATTTCTCAAAAAATCCGCCTAGCAGTTGACGGCGTCGGTCTAATCCGGTACTGCACCTGCTTCGGGAGCAGGGGGCCGGAGGTTCGAATCCTCTCCTTCTGACCACGAAATAAGGCCCCTGTATAGTGGACCCCGTTTTCAGGACAATAGTTTAAGATGGTGCCTGCGACAAATAGGAGCAGGCAATGAGCGAAAGAAAGCGCAAAAACTTCACCAGCCAGCACAAGTCGAAAGTCGCTCTT
>TBL_comb47_HYPODRAFT_10004649_pt1 | contig 15678 bp, 21 predicted proteins | sample TroBogypolimnion_40_FD_10682 | JGI IMG/M metagenome (IMG submission 10682)
ATCAGATACTTCAGCAGCTTTGGTGCAGTCTCTGTGTTGTTCTGATTTGATGGATTCGATACACGGGCACACCATGCCACTAGTTCGGATGCATCTGTACAACCAGTATACTCATAATCAGGCTGAGTAATGCCTACAAGATTAACGCTGCTCATTTATAAATCCCATCCTTTAAAGCATACATCATAATAGCGCCAAACACTGTAAAAAAACCCCCAATCATTCCGAGAGGAACACCAATAAGCCACATCAACCAAATAGGAATAGTAATAGTCATTCCTTATCATCCTCCATAATGTTCTTGTAATATGCATCAGGCAATGAGTAGTATTCTACTACCTGCTTCCATGCTTGCGAACGAAATGCGACCATTATCATCAACTATGACTTTACCGTCATTGTAAAGTCCTGGATACACACTCATACTTTCTTCCATTTCATAAGTTCAACACGAGCCTCTAGACCGCTAAATGTTCGCTTCTCTAGGACGATTGTGATATGTTCAACATCTGCTCCATTCAGAATCATGTCATTGATATCTTTGCCCTTGAACGTATCGTCCCATATCATTACACTATAACCCTTATCGATCATTTTGTCAAGACGTTTTACGATTTCTTTATTGCGAGGCTCATTATCAAGAACGTAAACAACGTCCACAAAGGATTGATCCAGAGTAACATCAGCACCGCCCATAGCAAGACTATTTGCCACAAAAAGTGAGTCGAGTGGTCCTTCAAAGCAGTATACCCTTTTGTTTTTATCAACAGTGTCAAGACCAAAGATTTTTGGCCTGTCATCCAGCATGATAGTTATATAGCGTAGATTTGACTTTGGATTAAAACTTCTACCCTGATAGCCAAACATGTTTCCGTCTTCATCAAGAAACGGAATGATCAGTCTAGGCTCATCTTGTTTCGTATCCAGCTTATCTGGAATCATGCTGTTAGTCCACTCCGCAAACTTGGTGCAGTAGAACAACTTTGCATGATGTTTGTTTTCGATCTTCCTAGAGAGTATATACTTCTTAGCAGGATGATCGTATGTCAGTTGAGATATCTTCTTCAACTTACGTAGAGGTGAACCAGACTTTAGAAAAGCTGGTGGTGTAAACCTAGCGATATCTTGTTTTGGTGGTTCTTTAGGGCGCATCTTCGCGCTGTCTTTGAACTTCTCCACGATATACTCTTGGTGTAGAGTAGTATCGATTTGCTTTAGAAAGTTGGAGAAGCCATGGGCAAGACCACAGTTGTAACACTTGAAGTATGTCTTGCCCTTGTGCTGAAACAGATATGCACGGGCTTTGTATTTGTTCTTCTGCGAATCACCACAGAATGGGCATCTAAAGTTAGATACGTATGGTGATGACTTCTTTACTTTGAATCGTTCTAGCCTGTTGGATAGAAGATTACAATACATAACATCTAGGTACAAGTCACTCATATTCATCCTATACATCTGAATCTACAGTTGTATAATACGCCAACCGTAGACCAATGTCAAGGGTTTTTTAGAGAAAAGGTGCCATAAATGGAATGAGTCCCATTTTGAAAAGAATAAAGCAAGCTATAACGCCTGTGGCAGTAAAGTACCACTTGTGTAGGTCTTGCTTGGTCTTGATTCCGTTTAACTCAGAATGCAGAGTATCGATTCGTTTGTTGGTTTCTTGGTGAAGAGAATAAAGGTCTTCGTCTGCTAGTGCATGTTGACCAAGTTTATGTTCATGTACAGCAAGCATTTCTTTTAATGAAATAGAAATATCTGTGAGTTTTTCCATAGTAACATCGATCTTATCGCAATAGCTTGACACTTGCGACACATCACGTTCTAGTATGGCAACTTTAGTTTCTAAGTCTGACATTGTATTCCTCTTATTTGCAGTGAGTCTGAACCCAGTCTATCAATGACGAATGATCAACATTAAGGTCATTATATGCTTGGATATCATCTAACCACAAATCGATCACTTGTTTTTCTGTTAACTTTGTTTGTGTTACCTTTGGCAAGTCACCGTGTTTTGCTGTGAAAGCAACAGGTGGATTGCAAGGATTAGTTACTATTACTGGTGGTCGTGCGGGCGCCGTTAAGCACGCCGATAACGGTAGCATCAACATCGCAGCTAGGAATGTCTTGTACTTCATGATCAACCACCTGTTTTGCCTGTATAACTTTTTGAACGATAATCTGCTTCTTGGTCTGTGCGGCCGCTAAAGCAGTTTGTTCGTCTGAAAGTTGTTTCTTCAAGTTATTTATTTGTATCGTTTGAGCATCTACCGTCGATTGGATCACAGCAGCATTGCATTGTGCCTTAGCTGCGTTGTATCCTTTATCATAAACATAGTTGTATCCAAGTACACCAATCAAGAGAGCAATACCATATGGGGCCAAAGACGTAAGAATACCAGAAGGTGAAAATCCCTTAACTGTACTCCAAAGATTTGACACAAAGTTAAGCACCGAATCCGCCCATGTTTACATTTACGCCACCCATTACACGTCTTTGCATCTGTGATGGACCTTTAGCGTATTCTTTCTGGCGATCAGCTTCTTTTTCTTGGTAGGTTTTTTGCTTTTTCCTGTACACTGGAGGCGATGCTGGCTTTCCTGTGTTGGGATCTATCACACTAGCAAGACCTGCGTCCACCACCGCTGGTGCCGCACCAGAAGTCTCGTTTAGATCGCTTCTGAAATCTCTAAACTTTTTCATTAGCAGTGCCACCTTCTTAGAGACATTGCTTTGCGTGTTGGGCGCCCCTTGTCGTCTTTCATAGGACCAGGCATGCCGCTCATTCGCGCACAGAATGACTTTCTGCGCTTGGCTGCTTTGCCTTCAGGATTGAGTTCGCTAGGCTTCTTTGTAACAGCAGTATGAATGCCAAAATGTTTAGCACCCTTTGCAGTCAAACCAGCACCAGATTCGGTAGAGCGATAGTATCCCTTAGAGTCTGCGCCGCGCTCTACAAGAACATCTTCCTTGACGGGGACACAGTTAGGAACTTCTTTGCCATTCTTTTTCTTTTTGCCCACCATCTGATAACCCTTCCAGCAAGGATCATCTTTCATTTCACAAAAAGATGCAAAGCTTTCCATTATTCGTCGCCTGTTTCTTTGCCTGACATCATATAGTCAGCAGCAGCGTCTAACATGCCAGAGCCTTTAGCAATCTTTGTTTGTACCCAAGCAGGAAGATCACCTTCGCCTTTGAGCATCTTCAATAGATTTTCACAAGCGCGCTTTGCTGTTTCAAGTTCTGTACGAGCCATTTGGTACTCAACATCTTCCTTGACTTCTTTACTGCAACCACACTTCATTTCTTGACATGCTTTGCATGGCTTCTTTTTGACTTCTTCTTGAAGTTCTCTTAAGCTTTTCATATTGACTCTAGCCTCTTCTTGATGTATATATCAGACTCAATGTCTGTGTTTTTAATGTTTATACCTTGTAGCCCGATATTCATAACATGATCTGGCATATAGTTTAGAAGTTCAAGGAAGGGCTTCAACATTTCTTTGTATTCGTATAACTTGAAGAACAACATACGAGTGGCTGGTACTAAACCGAACACATTATAGATGACGATAATAATATGATTCAGTATCAGCCGCTCCCTCAAATCACCATTTTCAGAATAGATGTTGAATAGTCTTTTCAGATACTTGAATCTCTTCAAGTCATCATAAAACTCCACAGTGTCATAACATTGTGCATTTTCATAATGTTTAGCTGAATATAATAAAAAGTTTGTTTCATCAAGTTTTTCATGCATTATAAAAAATCATTAAGCCGAGGTAATCGTTTGCCAAGCTGCTCCAGTATACAGACATAGTTTTGATAATGTTGTATCAAAAACAACAGTACCCGCAGCAGGTGTTAGTGCAGTCTTTTGTGTTGTTGTCATATTTGGGAAGCGAACGCCAGCAGTGGTTGATTGCACATCAAGAATAGTGCTTGTGCCTGGTGTTGTTGTTCCAATGGCAACTTTACCCGTCGATGTGATACGCATACGTTCATTGGCGGCTAGAGTACCACCAGTAAAGAAGTTGATGTAGTTTGTGCCACCACCATAAGATGCGGTACCGATTGAAAGATTTGTATTGCCTGTATATAGATATCCATCAGATGGACCATTGATAGTCCAGAATGATTCGCTGAATGTGGAACTACTGATACCCATATCAATGAAGTTGTTTCCAACTAGACCGTTATTATCATAAGCAGCAAAGTCGGATGATGCATTGACNCCATTGTTGGCATTGGTGATGACGATATCAACAGAACTATTAGAACTACCAAAACCAGCAAGTGCGGATGGTGTACCAGCAACGTTTAGCCCACCGATCTGTACGTTTGCAGAAGTGTTGCCAATGTAAGTTGCGGTTGAGTTTGCTAAGAAGAAAGAACCAACAGTATAAGAGGATGCATTGACTACGCCAGCATATGTTGGTAGATATGATGCGATATTTGCACCAAGGGTGGAGTTTAGCTGATAAGAAGCAGCAGCAACTCCACCTAGATAGTTTGCGTTGTTTGCAGTATAGAAAGCAGTTTGTGCTAACAACACACTAGGAGTAATAGAATATGTCGTATTGGTACCGGCAGTATTCTGTACAATGATCATCAAGTCCTGTGTAGGATTTGTTGTCGTTGCAACAGGTAGTTGTGTAATCTTAATCGGACCATTTGACATATTCAAAACCCTAGTGTGTTGTTGTTATACTATTACTTATGAGTTAGGGAATGTACCATTATCAGCAGCGTTTTCAGATACATATGGTGAAGTACCAGTTAGAGCAACTAGTGTTTCAACGTATGTACGACCAGAACGACCACCAAGTGTCACGTTGACTGGTGCACCTGAAGATGCTGCACCAAATGAACCAGCAAACGTAATGCCTGTACCTGTACCTGTACCACCGCTCGAATTTGAGTAAGTGAATACTAGGTTAGCAGTTGTTAGACCGTTTGTGAACAATCCTGGGTTTGTGATCGTGATGTTTGAGTTTGCAACTGAAGTTGATGTTAGGTTTGCAGTAGCAGCAACAATCTGACCAGATGATGCCATAGAAGCACTAGCAACGTTAACACTCTTAGTTACGACATATGTTCCAGCACCACCAGCAGTACCTGATAGCTGTGCAAGGATCTGTGTACCTGTAGCAACGCCTGTACCAGTGATGATATTGCCGACTGTGATCGTACCTGTTACTGATGATGCAGTTAGGATACCATTAGCAATAACACCAGTGAATGATGCGAGAGCAAAAGTAGCAGTGACAGTAACAATATCACCAGCAACATAGCCTGAAGGCGTACCGGTTGCTGTAACGTTAGCAACGTGTAGCTGATGCTGATAGGTTAGTGAAGCAACTGAAGTGTTGGTGAAACCAGCACCTGGATAAGCAAGTGCAACAGAAGCGATGTTAGCGCCTGAACCAGCAGCACCAGCGTTAGTTGTGATAATGCCGAGAGCATTAGCAGAACCACCAGATACGATGACTGTTTCGCCGTTAGCATAACCTGAAGTTGAAGTTGAGTTAACAGTGAATGTAGCAACTGGACCTGAACCGTAACGAACTTCTGTCCAACCAGCATGTTGGCTGTGGCCAAATACTGTTTGTTCATATGTTGAGAAGTTTACAGTGTTGCCAGTAGAAGAACCAGTCGCATAAGCGTTTGATGATAGTGTAACTGTAGTAGCGTTGACTGCAACAACCTTAGGAAGAACAGTTGACATTGTAACAGTAGCACCAGAAGCGCCGTTTGAGATTGAGTTACCGCTTAGAACGTAGTTACCGATACCGTTTGTGGCAGTTGATGAAACAACATAAGTGCCGTTTGCGATACCGAGAGTTGCGTTAGCAAGTAGTTCTTGACCAACAGCAAGTACTGGACCAGTAAATGATGTAACGTTTAGAATGTTACCATTTGAACCGATTGTACCATTTGAAATGGTGCCAGTGATTGTTGCGGTGTTTGTTGAAGTTGTACCATAAAGTGTTGGTAGTGTTGGTAAGTTATTACCAGAAGCNACCATACCTGGTGCAATCTTTGAGAAGAAGAATGTTGCTGATGCGTTTGTTAGTGGTGATACGCCACTTAGTAGAACAGCCGATGAGTTGATTACGTTAGCAACAGCAGCGTATGCGCCAGTGTTTGACCAAACGGGTGAACCGCCAGTCGTATTAGCAGCAGTACCATAGATTGCCATACCAGGAGCGATGTTTGAGGTCGATGTTAGACCGGTCATGATCGCGTTACCCTGTGAAAGGGTGCCTGTCTGTGTATTTGCAAATGCTGGAGTTGGGTTGGTTAGAACGTTATTGCCAGCAATGGTGTTTGCAGTTACAGTAACATAGTTTGGAATATTCAACATATTGAATACGCCAAGTGCTTGATTGTTCTGGAATGCATTTGGTGTAGTGTTGTTGTATAGGTTATAACCAGTTACGTGGTTATAATCAAAAGTAATATTTGCACTAGCAGCAGTTGTACCTGAAAATGTCTGTGACATTTGAACTGCGGTTGAGTTGATGATACCTGTAACGATAGCACCAGATGATAGGTTAGCCAGCACAGTGTTTGAAATGACTAGCTGATTGACTGTAACACCTACAGTTGATGCCATTGAAGTGATGACATTACTACCTTGAGTAAATGTTCCAGTTGTAGTGACGTTAGCTTGCTGTGCATAAGCTTTATCTTTTGCAGTAATGCCATAAAACTTTGGTGCAGAGTTAGCTTGATCTGTTGATTTCCATAAAGACATTCGTATTCTCCTTGCGAGTTCTTTTTCTGATTATTTATCTATTTATGCAAATGAAACATGCTTGAAACGTAGTCAGATGGCTTCTCAACAAAGTCTGGGATTTGCACCACAGCAACATTAGCCGTTACTTTCACAACAGGAGGAGCCGATACCTTCAGATGCACCTCTTCTTGGTGTTTGATCTGAGGTACGGCTTCCTGCTTATTCGTGATAATGATATTATGTGCTATAATAGGCACTTATTTATCCTTGAATAGACCTGGATTGTTTCTACGAAATGTTTCTTCTTCAGCGATCTTCTTTAGATTCTGATTTTGTGACATGATATCACGAACAGCAGATTCGACAGCATGATAGCGCGAAGCAGCAGTGTAAGGTGTTACTACTGATTCGCGGATGGTTTCTTCTTTACTGAAAGACTTATTCATTGCAACTTCGGCATCTTTGGCAAACTTCTTTGCACCGATTGGAGTTGCTGTTTTATCTTTAGCACGATCTTGTCCTGCACGATCAAACTTGGTTTCTGGAGATTTGTCCATTTCTTCTAGTTCGGTTTCTTCTTTGGTTGAAATCTTTTTATAACGATCTGCCGCTCTTGCTGATCTACCGCCTTCAGCTTTTTCTTTTTCGTGGCTGTCGTTTGGTGTTCCATCATAAAACTTTTTAGGAGTATTTTTTAGCAAGTTTGCATTGAACTTTTCGTCCTTAGCGCGTTCACCAGCTTCATTCTTACCAAGACCAGGAACATATTTACGTAATGTTCTTGATTGGCCCATTTTGCGGACAATATCCATATTGTTTTCGTCAAGATCGGCAAGTTCATTCTCAACTAGACGATCAATATCTGACTCGTCAAAGATACCTTCTTCAAGTGCATCTGCAAACTGGTCCATCAACTCTTCCTTACGAAGCATCTTGAAGTCCTCAGCGTCTAGCTTATCATTGTGATTCTTGTCAAGCTTCTTCTGCTTGCCGATTAGCTTCTTTTCTTCTAGTTCGGCTTCTTCTTTGGCGGTAACTTTCTTTTTGAGTTTATTGCCAATCTCACCAATCTTGTTGATGCCTTTAGCAAGTGCAGTACCAGCAGTACCACCTGCAACAGCGCCACCAGCAGCACCTAGAGTTGCTCCGCCTTTGATGGCCATTGGATCATGATGTACATGCGGCGCCGCAGCCATACCACCAGCAACTGCACCTAGTGCGCCGCCTGCTAGTGCGCCTTTAATGCCCCATTTTGTAGGATCCAACTTTTCATCAAGTGTACGGAACTTGTTTGATGAACTTACACCCCAAAGTGGCGCTTTTGTTTCTTCGGACATTACTTGTTCCCCTAGTGCTGATTTGTGTTCTTCATGTGATTTACGAATCTTGGCTTGAAATGCTTCTTTATCCGCAGGCTTTGGTAGACTATTATAGTGATCTAATGTCTTTGATGCCATAGAGCCTGAAACGTGATGTGTCTTACCATTCTCATACTTGATGTCTTGACCACCAGTCTGATTGGTAGAAGCTTGTCTTAGTCTGTTGATGATGTGTTCTGATGGCGCATGTTGCTCTGGCGGTAGGACACCATTCTTGCGAAGTCTGCGAATGCGATCCATATGCTCTGGATTGTCATGATACAACTTTTCTTTATTGTTAGGATTGACAGTGTAGCCAAGATCCTTCTTTGGTCGACCACGTGCTTCGTCTAGTTCTACTTCTTCTGCCATTTCTTTATCCATTACTTTTGATTTCTTTAAAACATCCAGAATAAGAGGAGCCTTCAATGCATTGTGGCGAGGAACAACAAGTCTCTGTGTTGATCTTGGATGAACATATACTTCATGATCGCCAGAACCACCACTTGACTTTGGTGTCCAGCCTTTCTTCTTGATGTGTGAAACTAGCGCACGACGATCCATATTAGCACCAGCCATTTCGTCTAGTTCGGTTTCTTCTTTCTTGATGTTATTTTTAGAAGATTTCACTTTTGTGATATTTTCAATATCAGAGATTGTAAACTTTCCTGGACCATCAGTTCTGGCTGGAAATAAAGACATGAAATCTTTCTTTGGCTTTTCTTCATCGACTTGCTCAACATCTTCAGAAATGCCAGCATGACGCATAGCAGAATCTTTAAACTCTGCACCAAACGTCTTTACCTTACCGTGCTTGTTCATTGCATCCCAAGCATTTGGATTTGTCTTGCTCTTTCTCACATATGGTGTGTTGTTTGATTCTTCAACTTCTTCACCGTGAACCTTATAAGATGCAGCAACAGCCTGTTTCACTCGCTCGGCCTTACTCTTGCCCGCGAACTTTGGATTCTTTGATTTCACAAAGTCATGAATGATTTCAGATGTTGGTGTATCTTTATTGATTGGCATCGGGCGCTCCTACAGGATTCTTTTCTGTATTTATAAAAACTGATTACATCACTTATATAAGTATTGATGTCTGTCACGATACTGGAAATATCCACAGACTCTAACGCTTATAAGGAGCATCAGCATGAATATTTATCGCAGAATCTGGACTCGTCATTTCGGTCCCATTCCTAAAGATGAGAATGGTAGATCATACGAGATTCATCATATAGACGGCAATCGTAAGAACAACGATATTTCCAACTTAGTTTGCATAACGATACAAGAACACTATAACATACATTATTCTCAAAACGATTGGGCAGCCTGTTTACGTATCTCACAGAGAATGTCCATTAGTGCAGAAGAAAAGTCTAACTTGGCCAAGCTTGTTCAAACAAAAAGGCTTGAAGATGGTACACATCCTTTTTTGGATAAAGAAAATCATAAAAGATGGAATAAAGAAAAGATTCAAAATGGAACACACAACTTTTTAGGTGGTGAAGTTCAAAGAAAACGTATAGAAGAAGGAACTCACCACTTTCTAGGAAGCGATATAAACAACAAAAGAGTAGAAGAAGGCACACATCCATTTCTAGGTGGTGAAATACAGAGACAATCTAATAAAAAAAGAGTAGAAAATGGAACACACCATTTATTGGGTGGTGAAATGAACCGTAAAAGATTCAAAGATGGAACTCATCCGTTTCTGAAGAAAAAAGAATGTCCTCATTGTTTAAACTATCTCGATCCTGGTAACTTTGCAAAACATCATGGCGATAAGTGTAAAATGAAGATCAGATCGTAGATATGGTTGCCTTTAACATCCAAGATAGTTTATTGTGTTTGTCAACCAAATCTTGAAGGAAGTTGCTGATTCCTATTTCACCAGCAAGTTCAGCCGCATGATATGCAGTTTCTAGAGATTGTGTAAGTATTAGATTATCTTCGTGCAGTGTTTCAAACATTCTTTGGCTAGAAGGAACAGTAAGTGCATCATCAATATTAGTTAACTCTATAAACCGAGTAAAGGATGCTGGTGTGTATTCGTTTAGTGTTCTGATCTTTTCACCGATAGAATCAAACTCTTCGAATACTTGAGTGTATATCTTTTCTAGAAATGTGTGATATTCATAGAAGTTGTTTCCTATTACATTAAAGTGATAGTTGTGTGACTTTAAATAAAACGCAAAAGCATCTGCTAATGCTACTTTCAAAGAATCTATCAGTGTTGTCATTGTTGTTCCTTTACATATCTGCCGTCGGGTGTTTTGGTTACTTTACCATCTTTGATAGAAACCCAACCGATAATCGAGTAGCCTCTTTCTTTCCAGTCGGGTGCTTGCGAAAGTAGGGTCTTATTATATATGACGACAAACTGTTTAACGTGTGCTTGTTGGTAGTCTCTATAAGAGAGAACATATGCACGATCATCTGGATTGGTTTGCTCTGAAGCCATCTTCGAAGCCGCATTGAATGCGCCGTTTCTGTCATTGTACATAAGAGAAGGATTCTTTAACACATCCTGTTTAGGTTGTGGTTGCCCTTGCTGGCCTTGTGGACCAGCAGGAATAGAAGCAACTTCACTTTCCTCGATGATGTATCCTAGATATGTTTTCATTACATTTCCTGTTTCTATTATTTATACTTCTAGTTAGGCATACTGAATACGTATAGCAGGAATATATACCGTATTTGCAAAATACTACTTTGGTCTTTGGGATTGATTATAGTTGGATTAAACAATAGCAGTGACAAATGTGTTATATGTATTTCCATCTAAACAAAAGTACTTTACATACATTAAATTGTGTGTACATAAGTAAAATGACTGCCCACCAGTTGCTTGTGTTCCTGATCTTAGACTATGATTGAACTGTTGAGTACCACCAATATTATTAAAAATGAATAATTCAATTGATCTACCAGCACCTGAACTTAGATTCTGAATGTTAGCAGTCAATGTTGCACCATTAGTATGCACATAAATAATATTATCAGAAGCAAAGTCAATTAACACAGTATTCGATATAGCGGCATCAATTCGTACATTTGGTGCTTTGTATGCAGTACTTTGTGTGGTGTTATCAGGGAAAGTAATGCCTGCATTTGCTTCAAGCGTAATATTGTTTGCTAACGTGTTTCCGTATATTGCCACGTTGCCTGAGAATGTAGCATTGTTAGATGTTGTATTGCCTGTAACACTTAGATCGCCATATACATACGTATTATTTGCTGTAAATGCTCCATTTACTGTAGTTGCGTTTGATGTCATTAACATCGTTACAGTAACTGTATTAGTTCCTAGTGGTGTTGTCCAAAATCTTAATGACGACCCTTGGTTTGCTACAGAGAAGTTTTCCGCTGTAACAAAGTCGATCCTTGCTGTTCCAGTAGAAGGAAATCCTGCGCCATCATATCCATTACCGCTAATACGTAAGATAACATCATTTGATGCTAAAGAAGTAGGTGCGCTGATTGTTCCTCTTGATGTTCTGCCAGCAATAGAGTTGTATACACCATTACCATAAGTGTCCATAACAAGACGATTGCTGACATTCGCAGAGTTGATAGCATACATCGTCACACCAGGATCAGTAAATCCTTGTGGAGTTCCTAGCTGTGACTGAATGGTGAATGGTGCAGCGTTGGTTTGTGTGATAGGATTGATAATCTGTAGATTATTACGGATTGTTGTTAATCCGTTGTTAGCCACTTCAAATGCAGATACAGCAGCATTTGCTACAGAGTTACCGATGTCTAGCGTTCTTTGGATTATGATTCTACCGCCGTCACCAGGAGAACCGATAGTAAAGTCGTGTTGAGCATCAGCTAGTCTGATGGTATAGTTCTGTAGAATAACACCACCAGCATTGAAGCCAGCGTTTGCGTTAAATGTGGTGTTAGATCCTGAACCTTGTGTGATATAGAATACTTGATTCGCGAGAGACAGAACTTGGTCAGGTCCACCAAGAGTATCAGAGAAAGTGATAGAGTTAGAACCAACCCACAAAGATTCCCAACGATTGGTGTTGTTTCCTAGAGAATGGGCTAGTGAAACATCGGGATTTATACTTGAAGGTATGTGTAACCAATCAACCGCAGTTGTAACATTAGCGAACAAAAAGTTATTGGTACTTGAACTGTAACTTAGAAAATAGTTATTGACAAAAGTTGACTTGTCGATGTCATCTAGATAGCGAAGATTGACTTCACCACCGCCTCCCATTTGTGACATGCGGGATGCAAATGAATGTAGATCAGTGATCGACTGTTTCATTTGCTGGATTTCAGCACGAACAGGATCAACCTTGACTACTTCTGGTCCTTCAGACTTCTTTGCAGTCTTAGTGATTGTGTCTGTCACTTTGTTTACGAAACTATCAGGCAATACAGGCTGTGGTTGTACTGGAGTAGCCTGAGAGTTAGGAACAGTGACTTCTCTAGAGTTAGCGTTCTTTATGTCAGCAAATGTATCTTCAACGACAATAGGCTCCACAAACTCTTCCATGCTATCAACAAGAGAGTTGTGAAGTGTTTCGTTTTGCTTTTCCGTTGGTTTGATTTGGATGCCAAGTAGAGCATTCTCAAACTGTTCTAATAGTTTGCGCTCTTTCTCTTTCTTTGCAGCCGCTTCTTCAATCTGCTTAAATGCACTTTCTGAAACTTCTGGATTGCCCAGAAGTCTAGATAGATTATTCAGAAGTTTTTTCTCTTTCTCATTCACTATTAATGCCCTGAACTTCCACTTTTACCAGGTGGTAATGATTTAATAGAACCGTCTGCCATACGAATAGGAACTTTTGATGAAAACACTTTCTTGCGTTTCCCTGTGGTTCCAAGTGATACTTCGATTTCCTCTTTGACTGCCTTTTTCTTGGCTTTGCGCTTCTCATTGCTGATGGCTGAGTCAATCGTCAATGGCTGTCCGATAGTACCAGTATTTATTTCGTCTTGATTTGGGCTTGCATCAGTTGCACCAGAGATGCCATCGAAACCCATTTCAGAAAAAAGCGATTCTTTCATCGCCTTGAATGTCTTGGCTTTCTTGTAGCCTTTAGAGTTTGCATTCTTTGCTAGTGTATAGTTCTGACCACCACTAGCAGAAGCACCTGGGTCACCAGCATTCTCTGCTCCCCAACCACCTGAAGTGCCTTCACCGCCAATGCCTTCTTCATCGACATAAGCTTTCACCAACTTCATGGCTTTGCGGCGCTTCAGTTGCTTTGTGTTATCTTTTGATTCCAAGTCTTTGTCTAGACCAATAGGCTTATCATCTGCACCAGCACGATCAAAAGGAATGTTATAGCGGGCACTTTCGTATGGATTTGTAGTCACGCCTGTTGTATCTCCTTGACTTTGACTGTTACCGCCAAAAGTAGCATTCAGCCCCATGATTTGTTTATCTTTGTAGTTTGGTGCTTTCTTGTACTTCTTTGGCTTCGCTTCTTCGAATGCAAATCTATCTTTAGATCCTGCATTCTGTGGATTATGTGGTTTTGCAGGATTAGTTCTAGAACGAGCGGCATTGACAAAGTTCTGTTTATGAATCTTTAAAGCATGTTGTTGATCTTTAAGATGTTTTTCCACAGCATCAGCTTTAGTTGGTTGTGCGCCGTATGGACGATCTGCTCGAATATCTGTACCTGTTATTTTCTTTTTAATAGAACGCTCTTGTTTAGTTGCTGCCATCGCAGGTTCAGAAACGCGAGGTTTGCTTTGAAAGCCAGGATTATTACCAACAGAACCAGTCTTCAGAACATGAGGTAGCTTAGGCTTGAATGCTCTTGGATCCATGATTAATACTTTCTTCTATGTACCAAGCATCCTGTTCTACCACAGATATCACAGTCTTCCATGCTTTCTTTGAGACCCTTCTTGCCTTTACCCGCAGCCATACCTTCGCGAACGTCATTATACATTTTCGTTCTTTGTTCTGGCTTCATTGCAGATGGCGCACCAGCTTCAAACTCTTTCTGGCGACCAGCACCAGCGTGTGCGCGCATGACCGATGCAGAGATACCAGCAACGCCTTCAGCGTCTGGATCGCGATCACCAGACGAATGGATATTGATTGTCTTGAAGTTGTAGTATCCATGATTGCCATGAACACCATTGTATTGATCTATTAAATCTCTGATATTCTGGAATACGATCAGAACCAGCAACTAGATGTAGATCAGTAACACCATTCTCGTGTAGTTTTGATAAGTGGTGCATTAGTGTAGGATGCTCTTTATCTGTTACAGAAGTATTCACATCAGGGAAAGCAGCCTTAGCATGTTCTTCCTTTTGTGCTGGTGTCAATGGGTTCTTCTTTGGATCTTGTGATCGTGTAAGAACCATCGATGATGTGCCACCATTCTTCTTTGCTGTTTTCTTGACAACATCATATGCTGCTTCATGCCCAGCATGTGGTGGATTTGCACGACCCCAGAACAGTGTGTGATGCTTGCGAAACATATCAGGATCAGCAGCTTCGGTACGAAGTTGAACGTCTGGATTGATTAGAATCTGATTTGGCTGAGAACCAGTCATAGTTGCACCAGCTTGAATAGCAGACTGTGTGCCCTTGGCAGCTTCGATTCTCTTTGTAATCTTATCGTAAAAATCGCCCATGTTATGATACCATCTTTGCTAGTTTAGGGGAAGCCTTAAGGATGGCACTTCTTGCACGATTCGCTTGACTGAAGCCACCTTCACCACGATCAACGATCTTTAGCCCGTTTGAAACGAAACCTTCTGGTCCAGTTTCTTTGCCTTCAATCGCGTGCCCATATCCGCCATGTGCAGACTTGGCCAATGCTCTTGCTAGAATGTTGGTAGCATTTTGAACGTGCCCATGAATCTTTAGCGACTTACCAAAAGACTTTGCATTCTCTTCAACGTGTTTCATTGCAGCATCGCGTTCGGCTGTCTTAGCTTCTTTGGTCTTTTGCATCTTAACAGCATCGATTTTCTTTTGATGAGAACGACCAAGATGCTCTTTATATCCTTCAACCGTAGGCTCTTCACCAGACGATACTGTTGAGTTGATATAAGTGCGAAGTGGAATCTCGTGACCAGCTAAATGATCATAGGTGTGGTTCTTCATTAGCTTTTCAGCGCGGTCTAGATGTGTCAATGCTTGACGCTTTGCAACAGGATCAATGCCATGTTGTTCATCGTGTGATACTAGATGACTCACCATGTGAACGTCTGGATGCTCTTTAAACTCAGAAAGGTCCGTAACAGGATGTGCTTCCCTGTTCGGACCTGTAAGTTCGCTGTGAATAACTGTAGAGACTTTAGAGTTGCGAAGCTTCTGCCCCTCTTTCGTGTCTGTTGGTACAGAATATTCGATTGTGTTTGGTTGATGTGAGATACGACCATTTGAGATTGTTCTCATTGATGGATCGCTCATATAACCACCCTGCCACTCGCCTGGGCGATCAGGTAGGACTTTTGGTAGATGCTCTAGTAATAGCTTCAGAGGATGAGCAAGATATGGCTTGTGCCCATGCTGTGTATCGACATCTTCGCTGGTGAAGTTGTAATGCGAACCTTTGCCCTTGTATTTCACAC